>JGI24158J21664_10010371_pt1 | contig 12422 bp, 7 predicted proteins | sample Ectturendosymbi3_FD_21664 | JGI IMG/M metagenome (IMG submission 21664) | reverse complement strand
AAGTAAAAAAGTTACAAAAACTAATTAAAGAGGTACAGAAGAAAAAAAGCAAAACAGAAAAAAACAAAGGGTGTACTTATATGTCGAGAAGTATAGAGCTGCATGCTGCTCTCAGAACAGTGGTTAAGAACCACAGGTATAACCCTTTCAATACGGATTTTTTTCCACCGATTTGAAACACAATTTTTACCGCTGAAACATGTTTTCATGAACAAAAGTGTTTCAACTTGCAGTTTCTGTAGTTTTTTTCTTTAATTTTTGCATACCAGAATTGGGACCATTTATGTCCCTACAGTGCCACGACAGTACAATACTGTCGCTCAACCATTGTCCAGTCAAGCGTAAAACAATGTAACGGATCAATCTGTGTTACGCGCAGCACCACCTAACCGCCCAATACTCAGTTGTCCCATCCCAACTTGACTTCAATGCGGGATAAATGTAACCGTATTGGAGGGCTAGTGGCTTGGGACAAAAATGTCCCTACAGTACTGGAAGGGATAAACTGTCGAACATGGCCGTTCAATTTTTAAAATTCATGCATTTTGTCGAGACAGATACTGAGTTGTTCGGCGGTAGCACGTTGACTGAAAAATATTTTACTCTTGAAAGTATTTTCTGCAGCGCACCAACTGTTTTGCCTGTCGATCGATAATGGCACAAAATTACGATTTGTTACGAAACAGTTGAATTCAGACTAGGTCACCAGCGTAACGAAGTGTGAAGCCGTTGATAACAAGACAAAAAAGTATGACTTACAACGCTTTTTTACACAATTTTAAGCAAATATGTTCGAAATATAGGCTTATTAAGCGGGGTTTTGGCCTTATAAAACGTTTTGGTATTACAGGAAAATAAATAGAATATTTATTCGGGACCGGACAAATTCGGGCTTATTAAACGGATTGAGGCATTAACCGTGGGCGTAATAAACGGGGACTACTGTAACTGGAGTTTAAGAATTTGTTAAAACTTTCTCCCTTTTTTGTACTGCCTTGCATTAGAAAATATAGTGTTGATGGTTAACCGATATGTTCGTTTTTGTTTGCATTCCGTGCATCACAACCAACTGTTGACTACGCAAGAAATTCCAGACTAATTAAAATATCTGTAAATAAAACTAAGCCAAATAATGGGAATCATCGCAAGCGCACATCCGTGGAGATTTGTGATATTTTTTTCAAAAAATCGTGATCGCCACTATTGAGGATATACTGTAAGCTGACGGGAGAATTTCATTCTCTATGCCTCAAATTGCCGCAGACTTCTTTCAACTGCTCTTCAGAAGACTTTGCAGGAGCAACGCAAAATTAATACATTTCAGAAAAATTCTAAGTAGGAGATGTCGACATTTCCTATGCCACTGAGCAGCTTTAAACAGTTTACCTGTGTCCTGGTTAGTGTCCGTCAATGACGTCACCATGGTGATTGTGTTTCTCTTGTTAATCCTAAAACAAAGCGCTGCTGGTTTGTAGAATCAACAAAGTTGTCTTTCTTACCCTGTTTCAGCTCTAACACACAAAATGGAAAGATTAAATATTGTCAGTTAAACAAATACTTTTTCCCAATCACGATTGCATATTTTGAAGTGACTGTTTTCAGTATAGCACGTCTTTACATTCCCAGGAAATGGATTTCCTGCAACTTGTTGATTTTCTCTGCTGAGGTTTCACTAGGTGCGAAATCTGCATGAAGTTGATACATTGTTCCGCCTGTCACATTTATCACTTGCTGCAGGATGCTCTACCGTCATGCTTAGTGAAAACATTGCTTGAACTTGTGTGGCACGCTGGCACTACAAGGGACACTTAGATGCGGACCTGTTTTCTGGCATTACACCTTTATGATCATCTGGATCTTGTTAAGTCAATTTTTACTGTTATGAAGGAAAGAAATTTGTTATAAACTTTCAAAAAAAGTTTACGTTTAGCATCAATTTCTGTTTACAACTATTTTTTTGCAGCTCCTGGGCATTCAGACGTTTGGTGCCTTCGTTGCAACTGTGTTCGTTTGTCGAGCTCAAAAAATTGATCATTTACGTTTGCGGGTACTTATGGGCTTCTCATATTTAACTGAGCTGAAATTCTAACCAGCCTTATTTTAACCATTCTTAACTGAAATATTTCGGCAAACAGAACGCAAGATTTCTCAAACAAGCAAGCAAATGGTTACATTGCCACAAACAGTTGTTACATGTAAACAAAGTTTCCCTTTTTTCACTCTGCTGGCAGTTTCTACGCCAATCAGCTGTCAAAGAAAATTCCAGTTGCTTTAACCCTTGAATTTGCACACACTCCAGACCTGAATATGTGCCTTAAACAAATCCTGAGCATTCAGCCTTCAAGAACGTTTTTTGCTAATATAACGTTTCTAAGACGTGACAATGCATTATTAATGGCAGTGCGCGTGCATTTTCATCAAACCACTTTCTGCCCCTTTCGCTATAAACTAATGTCCAAAAAGCGTTGCTGTGTTTGACAAAAACGATTCGATTATTTCGATCAGGGAGCGCTTTGGCGTCGAGCAATGTAGGTGGCGCAGTTGCCGTGCAGTGGATTTCTGTAAAAGTCACAAGCCTTAAAAAATTCAGAAAGTCTTCTGAAGATTTTGTTTGAATCGTTGATGTGGACCAGCATGCAAACCAACTGTTTTCCTACGAAGTCATTTTGTTCCGAAACATCACATTGTACATGTATGTGCTTTGCGGGACCAGTTATGCTAAGAACAGGCTTCAGTTTCTTCGCTAGGTCACTCTACCACTCGGAACTCTTATAAGTGAAAACCAAGTATTTTTTGTTAATTTTACTGCAACACATCAAACATTAATAAATTGTAAAAATTTGTTTCTCTTCGTTCTTCACACTTGTTTACTTGTTCTCAAATGTCAGTGAGGGCAGGTTAATGGCTGACAAATCAGTGGATCATTGCGACGAATGCGCGCTAAAACGTTTTTATACAAAGAGGAAAAAAGAAAGAGAAAAAAGAAAAAACTAAAAAATGAAGTATACACCAACAAAATGAGGGCAGCAATAATGTAGATATGGATCCAAAAACAATTAGAAAAGATAAAAATTGCCAATATCTGGAGTTGGTAATGTCTATTTAAATATCACATGCTTCGGCAAATAAGAAGTACGTCTTCCTGAACAGGAGCACAAATAGGTCCTTGGAGAAAACTGGATGCGCGAAAGTAGTGTTTTGCTTGGATCTGGGAAAACTAAAGATTTAAACACTGAAAAGAAGACGACACCTTCATCTGCAAGAATATTTTGCATCCTTGGCAATCATACATTTGTAATTTTAAAGATGAATCTATTTATTTAATACATTTTTCAAATCTGTAAGAAAGTTGTGTACAATTAGAAACCCAACACTAGTACACAATGAAAGAGTAATCTCTGCCGCAGTATTGTATCGTCAAATGCTAAGAAACTTGGTAAACTCTTGTGAAACCATTTTCTGAAAGCGCATAAAAATAAAACTAGAAACGTGCGTATTTCCGCAATTTTTGAATTTTTTCAGTAGCTCTTTATCGCCATCTACTGAGTTAACGCAGTTACGATAAACACTTTCGCACTTGCTATTTTGACGATAGTGCAATTATAGAAAGTTTAGCACAAGTTTTGACGCAGGAGTGCAAAGACCCAATGTTCAGAAAAACGTTTGCGTGAGTAACACCGTTGTTGAGTGAACGTTCCTGACGCTGTTTCCACCGCACACGCTGATGCGCATATTTCTTACGTAAATTGCGTATACATCACGAACGAGATACAACATGTTACTTTTTAAGGGTTCGTAGCCCGGTCATGATCGTGATGAAAACCACAAGTCGGCTTGTATTCTATCTCAAGTGCTTTTAGGTTAATTCTTTTCAATAAAATTTTCTCATTGTAGCTGAAAATGCTCTTTCATCTTTACCAGTGTTTTAAATGCTTGATAGCAAATCATCAAATGTGGATTGAACAGAAGACTCTTCAGCTCTGCCTGGCAATGTACCTCGTATTTAGCGGTTATACTCACCAAGCGCAGTGACAGTTAATTCCCACATTACCTCGTTCAACTAGATGTTCCATTTGTGCGTCACACCTTTCAGGGCGTCCTTTCATTCGTCTCCCAGAAAAATCAATTTGTTTCCGACTGAATGTTCGCGTGTTCTGCAAAATGTCACTCGAAGGCTCCTCGAGGACTTTGGATGAAGGCACTGACATTGATCGCTTCAAGAAAAAACAAGAGCAGTATAAATCACAGACGCAAATTCTTTTCGCAGCAGTGAAATCAATGCAGAGTCGCAAATGAACAAATACTTTTACGCTGCCTTTCACACAGTGCATTTATTGCCGGCAGCTGAAGGCATCTGACACATGCCTGAAAAATTTCAACTGCCGCACAGAAAAAAAACTGCAGTATCTCAATTCAAGCATAAAAGAACACACAGTGTAGAACATTCACAGCAAAGTGAGACATGTAAATTAAGACGAAATTATGCTGACAACACAGACCAGGACACAGCAAAGTTACGTATTCAGTAAAAAGAATGGCTGAGCGAAGTTTGAAGATGCAAATAAAAACAACGACATAGTAATAAAAATTTAAGCAGGATCACGGCGACTGGATTTTGGATATTTCATTGGCTTCATCCAATGTTTACAGCCATGTTTGCAGAGAAATGCGGAGACGTAACAAGTGAGTTTCGAACGAACGAACAATAGAATATTGTAAAGGCAACCAGATGTAATTCGGGCGTTTGTGGAGAGTTGATATTGTTATATTATGAAACAAACAGAAAGTAACCAATGAACAGTGTCGCATGGTGTGCGGGCAGTGGAGTGTAAAATGCGTTTCTGCTTGTTAAGTTCTGCAAGAGGGGACACAAAACAATGCAGTTTGTTTTCATTTAAGGTGAATGTCTGTCATGCCCAATATTCATAATCAGAGCCGTATCAGCCGCCCTCCACATCCCCGATTGGGGGCACGCTGTCACAGGGGCCCAAGATTCAGTCCCGTCACCACTTAGCCCCTCAAACAAAGCTTCGACTCCTCAAATTTAAATATGAAGCACTAGAAATCAATAAAGTTTTTATCAATCCGTATTCTACTCTGTCCTGTAAGTTATTGACAGAGCAGTACCTGCAGCTGATACCGGGAATAACATCACCTGATCATTTTTGATACGTATGTGAGGTAATAAACGTATTTGAGGCTTGAGCGTAAAGCGTCAGCATTCATTGCTTGGAGTGCTGAAGGTGACGGTAGCTTACATGCAGGGCCGGATTAGCCATTGGGCAAACCGGGAAAATGCCTGGGGTCTCGCGCTTTTGGGGTGCTCGCACTTGAATATCAAAACACTCCTGTGGTTTTTCATGTTTTTAGGCTGTTCACCACGCGTCAAAACTGTAGAGCCTTTTGATGACTGGGTTTAGTACATAGATTAGGGTAACTTACGTGACTTGAAAGAATTGATCCAAACAGCGCCCTGCACCGCGGTATATAGGCCCCCATTGCAGGGCTCCCATTCAGTAATTTCAAATACACCCAAAGTGCTTACCAAAAAAGACATATTCCTACAATAAAAACCCAGAAAGCTTATGTGACGAACAAAAACATATGAGGGTGCTTATTTGAATTGAAACATAACCGAATGCTGATTTAATCATAGAGTCTCTTCCAAATGTTCTTTTGCATCGCAAACATTAACATTTGGACGACCGTTTTGTTGCTCAAGACGTTTTCCATAACGCTTATACCATACTCCGTTGACGATATCTCTCACTAATTGTAGGAGTGCATTTGTCATTAAACTAGGAAATTTTGTGCAATTTTGAACTGCAGCGGGATCTACAATCCCATTAAAATATAATCCGAATGCCTACTTCCTCTAACTGAAACTTGTTTTTTAATTTGTTATGCATAAGGAAACATCGAGATTTGAATAATGAGTTCTAACCCGTGTTTCACCAGTTACTTCAATTGGCATTAGAGGCAGTTACATTGTATACATAACCCCGACAATGATCTTATATGAGGATAAGAAACCGAGATACAAAATGTTATGCACGTTCTGCTTCATCCGATATGCGTACTTTCTCACCTGATGTGCGCGTGTAAACACTGTAATAGAGGGATAGGGAACCTATTTACTATCACGGGCCGCATGAATTGTGGAATATCGCTGGCGGGCCGGGAAAATTAATTAATTTCACCCTAAAATTTTACCTTTATCTTCCTAAGGAAAACAAGGATGGAAAACTATGTCAGAAGCGAGAGAGACTTCTCTTAACTTATGGTTTGCGTGTGTGTCTGTCTGTCATGGAATTTCGTCTGGATGCGATGTTGTGTTCTAAATTGGGTAATGGAAATTTTGGTCCGGGCCATATTAAATGTTCACGCGGACCGCAGGTTCCCACCCCTGCTGTAATATTCTTTTATTACTGAACACATTGAAGAAAAACCCAGATTTAACGCGATTTTTCATAATTAAACCTAAACACCCATTCGACTAAACAAAGTAGATCTGGGTGAAAATACCCTCAGTGGGAGCCCTGGTCACATGCGGCAAAACACCTACTACCGTAACTTGAAGTGAACGTTCGAAGATTTATTGCCGAGTTATTGTGACGCAATAAGCACCAAGATTACAACAATCCGTTAGCAAGCTTGGAAACCTGCATCTGCAGGAAAGGATCGGACATGGGCGAACTGCGCAGTTGCGCTGAGCGTTTAGGGGCCTCGCGGTCACGACTTTGCCCTGATGGGCCTCGCGTTCATTTCATCCGGCCCTGCCTACATGCCTAGTTGTAGGCTATACATTCAGAAGACAAACTAACACTTGATCAACGTGTTTTGTGTAGTGATTGCTGTGGCAAAATTTACTATGTCTAGAGGTAGCCCGTGTAGCCTTCTCTTATTTTGTACTGCATAGAAACAAGATACCTTTGGTGCTCACGACCAAAGCTGAGCATTTGCGCAGCCTGCTGTTCAAACAACCAGATGGAGTTAATTGTGCAATTAGAAGAGCCTATATAGCAACCACTGCTAAGCAGTCCCACAACAGAGTAGTGCAGTTAGTGGATTATGGATGTTAACCGTTGCGTCCACGTAGGCCATAGTCTATATTTTCTGACAACATTTATAGCCGATTTGAGATACAAAATGTTACTAATCTAAACATGTGCCATGCACTAGGAGATTAACAAGTCTAAACATCAGCAAGGTTTATGTATGCGTACGTCGACCAGTAAAAAGCTCAATGCGCACGCTTTATAAGCAGAATTCACTTAACGCTCATGGTAAAGTTTATCAATTTGCGCTAATGAATGAAAGCGTTCATCGCGGTGCACATGCTTTGACCGGTCTCATGTTTGCTCCTTCGGTCATAGTGTTTTCATAACTGAACGATAGACTTGATTCTGATTTCCTGCAATTTTTTGTACATGTGCATTTCATTACGACATTTAGAAGATCTAAATAATCGCCGTAAATTAAATGATAATGATTTACGGCCCAATTCATTTTAAGCTCGTTCAAAAAAATATAGTTGAAAACTACAAGCCTATTGTTATTATGGGTATTTGAGGGAAAATATTTATAATTAATTTTCACAATCTGCAAATGCTGTCCATGTTGTGAATTAAATATAAATTTTCAGAATGTCTATCCCCCCTGCACAAATATGAAGGCCCCTAGTGGAAGACTTTCTGGCCACGGTTCTGCCTAGGCCCGCAGACACGGGGGTATTCGGGGTTAGTTACCCCCAAAATCTTTCTTGTTCCCCACCAAATTTTGTTGTGCTCAGAAAAATTTTTTTTGAACAAATGATGAAAACAAATATCTTTTCCTCCTAAAAATGTATTTTCCCCCCGAAATCTTAAAACCTGGCTGCGAGCCTGGTTCTGTCAAAATTGTGTCTGCATTTAGGATATTTTGTTTTGAAGGACATTCGGCGTCGAGATGTAGCATAACGTCGAAATCTTTTTTTTTATAAATCACCATTAGGGGGGGGGCTGCGTTGGGCTGCTACGGTGCTGTTCATAATCATGCAGTAGAACGTGTGCTTCTACCGTGAAAGGGTCCGCGTGGGATTGTTGATTACACAAGATGAACAAGCGTAGCCTACAGTGATTTGAAAATATTTGGAAAAAAGGCGGACCTGATATTTTTGGGACCAGAGTTTCAAATTGTTTCTTTTTAACGTTTGAGCAGTTCATTCAATCCACTGCTGGGTGTCACTAGATATCGGGGCAGTATTGAGCTGCCATTCGATTGTCTCATCATCTAGAACCGTCAGGCAATGCACTCCATGCGGGGTCGATGGACTGGTCAGCGATGTGTTCTTTTTCGTCATACTTATAATCCGCACAGGAGGCCATACCCCATTTGTGCAAGCAGGAGCGGAAACGTCCTACAGGTGCGGAGGCGGTTAAGCTGGATCCACTCTGTTCTTGGCAGGGCCATTCCAGGAGGGTGGGTGCCGATGATGGGGATGAAAGTACGGAGTCTCGTAGTGTTCTCCAATCACACCGCATTGCATTGGTGATCCACCAAGAGCGCCGCACGCATGTTGTCCTCAGATGAACTGATGAGTTGTTGTGCAACGGGTGGAGATGAGTGTCTTGATTTGAAATACCGCGCATTCCCACTCGGTGGACAGGTGAGCGCTGAGTGGAGCAGATGTCCAGGCACCAGTGCACTGCATGCTAGAGACAGTGTGGCTCCTTTGCGGCGAAGCTCAGCAGGTTGGATGCCAGTGAGGATGGGATGATTGTCCGCTGGTGTAGAACGCAGTCATCCAGTCACAGTTCGCAAGGTGTCGTTGATGACAGACAGATTCAATGTCGAGGTGAAAACACTCCAGGCAATAACTCGCTGTCAGAGTGAGCTAGAGAGCTGTTCAAACCCTCTAAAGACTCTTGAAGGTATGTGGTTTGCAATAAAAAAACTTTTCAGTTTAGGATGTCTGTTTTTTTCTTAATGTTTATATAATGATAGGATATTTATGTTATTTTTNCTGACGTCAGCATTTTTGGCCTAAACTACCTTTAAGGCACGCAGGAGCCATTTCAGTGGCAAAATTTTTTTTTTGAGTCTAGCTGGTTTTGGTTGCATTTCGGGACTTTGAAGGGTCCGAATGGGTTTTTTGCGTTCCTGCTTCCAAGATTAGGGCCACAAAAACTTAAAATTAATTAAGGAAATCCCCCAAAAATATTGAGAAAAGCCCCTTACTAATTAGCTGTTTTTTGGCCTAACGTTTGAACCAGACATGCTAGAAAGTCTATCAAGGGTTCTGAAGACTCGTATTTGGGTCAGGAATCGAAAAAGATTTTGAGATACAATGTCCGCACGTTGGATCCGCGGATAACATCTTAAGAATAATCGCAAAACAGCCCCCGATCCAGGGGTCATGGGCCAACAAAGCCAAAAGAAATTCTAAAAATTATTTTTTAATTCTATTGTACAAGAGTTCACGAGTCTTCAGAGGGTTTGAATAGCTCTCAAGCTCAATCTTGCTGCCGACTGCGACTGGCCAAAGGTTGGCCAGAAGCGGCTAATGGCACTTTTTTAAACTTTTGCCAAAAACTAGGTTTTTCTGCCATGAGTTTGGCTCCAGACATGCTAGCAAGTCAATCAAGGGCTCTAAAGACTCGTATTCGAGTCAAGAATGAAAAAAGTATTTGGGACATAAAAATGGCCCATTTGCCCGGAGCCCAGGGCCAGAAAACCTAGCCTAAAACGCAAAAACACCCTTCGATTGTGACGTAGACAATGGAAAACCCCAAACCCAACCCAAACAATTTTTTTTTCAAATCTCAGGTACAAGACTTGCTGACTCCATAGAGGGTTTGAATACCTCTCTAGCTGCTGGCTGCTGGCAAGGTATGGCTTTGCAAACTTTTCAAATATTTTCAGCAAAAATTGGGCCCCCAGGACTGAAAGGGTTAAAAGTTTAGAAATCGTTAAATACTTTCAAACTTTTTCTTAATTATTGTTGGTGTTTGACAAGGTTTGCGTGTTGCAACAGAAACGACTTTTGCTATACTGAAATGTTCATCATGGGCTTCAGCCTGTCATAACAGCACTCTCATCGGAGACGTGGATTGGCTTTGCCTAATTTTCTATATTTTTTCTAAATGGACATGGATAAAGTGACTTTTGAGCAGAGGTTTGCAGGGTCAGTGATTATTGTTACGTATCAATCTGAAACGTTTCAACGGCCAGTATCAAATATATGCAGGGGGTACATTTGGGAAGCTGCTTTCAGAAAGACAAACGGCAAAACTTCGAGTAAAAAGTGTTTCACAAAATAAAAAACTTTTCGAGATCTTTTTCGGATGCAAATCGGCAAACTTGTTAATCTGCACCTCAATTTACTGGCTTGATACCACAGTTTCATGAAAAGAAGTTGCGAAACCCTTAAATTTTGTGAAATTGCCCTGAGGCACAAAATGTTTTGTTGATAGTTGTGATCACCATTTCCTTAAATTTTATTCCTTAAATTCACCATTTCCAAACCCTTAAATTTTGTGAAATTGCCCTGAGGCACAAAATGTTTTGTTGATAGTTGTGATCACCATTTCCTTAAGCTACCTTTCCTTTCGGTGAGTTTGGAGTAAACACTCGAAGAAAATTCTCAAACACTTCTACCTTGAAACCTATGCCAGTTGTAATGGATATATGCCAAAGCTTGCCTAAATAAGGACTGTGACCGATTGAGCTGAATATAAGTCGTGGGTCTTTTCCAAGAGAGTTAACTCTGTCTTGCCGAATGATTTTCCTGGGCGAAACTTTCCGTACGTCACAACATTCGTTCATAGTACCTCTTCATTGCAAGAAACTTTGATCGATTAGTTTTTAAAATATACGAACTTCATTACTGTACAGAGTACACACTCCTCCCTTGATACTACGTTTTCATATAACTCTCATGCATCATGAAAAGCTTCTACTTTCAAAAGCAAATTCTAGCCATTTTTGCAAGTTCACAACTACAGTAGTGTTGTTCTTCCAACCAATGCAAAAAACTTTCAATCCATTCTTCGTGAGTAATGTACATAACTTCACGATTGATTATTATGTCGCTGCAGTAACTGCAGTGCAGTAGGTTTTTCCATTTGAATGTCGACCTCTTTCTTCTTGCTTTGATCTCTCGTTAATGTCACCCAGGTCGCTTTTTCACATGTTGTGTTGCACGGATGGGCAATCTTAATGTAATTGCTGACTGCTCCCAGGGTCCACTGACAATGTTTCGGACCATTCACTGGCTCTTACTGATTCTTTGCTGAATAGAGCGTTCCTGCATACGCTGGTTTCCGAACGAAAGCCTGAAAAAACTTCTGCCAAAATGTTCAAAGGTATTAACAAGTTGTTAACTGCTTTTCTCTGTTCTATTTTTTTAAAGCCTCCAAGGGTCAGTGCTTTTAGCATTGCAAGTTAATATTTTATCAGCTGAAAAAAGGCAATTATCGGGAAACCTTCAAACTATATCGCTTTTGGTTTCGCGGGTCACTGTTTGCCAATTGCTGCTATAATGTTTGACAGTTCTCTGGTCGTGCACCATGAAAGGAGTATCTCAATCGTTTCGTGCCTCGCCTGTCTTTTGGCTTAAACTTATCTTCAGCCTCCTTGCTCACAGGCTTAGCCGCAAACGGATCAACTGCCTGTTGTTGCAGACCAGTTCAGTGAAAGTATGCAACATTGATTGACTGGCGAAAAGCGAACAGTTGATGATCCAAGCCATACAGCAATGCATGTGTCCGCGAAGCTGCGAATATCAATCTAGTTGGTATGTTGAAGATATGCAATGAGGGTGACGTCGAAAGACCCACAGTATAGGACTCGGGAATCCTCAGAGGACGGTTTTGGTCAAATGCCGTTTGCCTGGACTCAAACTAGCCTGTGGTTCCCAGAAGCTCATGGAAAATTATATATCAAAACACAGTATTTGTTTTTGCGCCCGACCGTCCGGTATTCCTTATCGGCGCAGTATTCGAGGCAACAAATATTTTGGAAGTTATATTTTGCTGTGGTTTATGTCCACTTAAATGATATACATTTTAAACTTATATTGAGTTTTAGGCATTTTTGAAAAGTAAAAATAGATTCATAATATGCACAGACACGAAAGCGTTAATAGAATTGCATTTCAATTGAAACGGTGCTCGTATGGCTACCTAACGTTTTCTACCTAAATTCTTTGATGAAACAAGATTGACTATACGAATTTAAATCAGAAAGTTCATGTTCAATATGATGATTCAGTTTTTTTTCCAGGAACCACGATTGTTAGACGGTTACATTTTAACCTTAAAAACTTGGCGAAGTTGGGGTGTACAGGGTGTTTCACAATTGTTGAAACAAAGCGGCAGCTTCTAAAACCTTTATCGATGACCTTATTCATTTTTCTCTTTCCCGATTGTCATAGGGAAATA
>JGI24158J21664_10010369_pt1 | contig 12428 bp, 10 predicted proteins | sample Ectturendosymbi3_FD_21664 | JGI IMG/M metagenome (IMG submission 21664) | reverse complement strand
CGGCAGGCACATAATCGACTACCGGAAAAAGCAAACGAGAACGTTGCGAATCAGCGAAAACAAATTTTACAAACGATGACGTCACAAAATACGTCATAGGGACCCTCCAGTGAAAATTGCCCCGGGCCCCCCTACCCTTTAATCCGGCTCTGAGTATATCACTCAAAAGAAGTTCAGACTTCAAAAGGCCTGTTATCCATTTTGATTCTTAATATATGTGGGGTTTTGATCACGTAAGCATAGGTGTTCTGAACACGTTTTTTCTCAACAGTAAAACACACCTTTTATGGTTACGTTGATAGTGATTGACATACAAAGTGCCCAAACGTTCGGGGAAAAAAGCAGCTACTCCATGAAATGCGTTTTGTCCTTTCAGCGCGGAAGCGAACCGAATACACCTCGAATGATGTTATGTCGAACCTGTTGTGAAGAGGTAACATTCACTGAGTATCTACAATCAATTGGTGAAAGTCCTGAAGAAACCGAAAGTGGACCTGTACATAACCAGGTAAAAAGTGGAAACAGCTAGTGTTACTGTTTAGTATTTAACCCACAAAGAATGTAAATAATAAATTAAAAAAGAAAAAAAACAGTTGAAATGATAGAAAAAACAAAGCAGCTAAAATCCTTAATTAAAGACTACAAAAGCCTGCAATGCTTCCAGTCTATAGTCTGACTTTAAATTTCACCGAATTAGCAAATATGTTACCACTCGTTTTTCTCTCTTTTATTCTGTTTGACCTGAAAAGTTTTTGATCAGCGAAGTGTATGCTTATATAACATTATGTAATATTGCATCGTGCGAGCTTTCTTTGGTTTGTACACAACATTTTTTCTATGACGAAAGGTGTATTTTGTTTCTACTTTCCTTTTGTTCTCCAGAATGTCCATCACAACTTATTCTTTGAAATAGAGCAAGTATCATGTTATTTCCTTGTAAACCAGTAAATAATTTATGTTTTACAACAAAATACCAGTGGAGCTGGATCTCTGCGGTAAAAAAATATTGTTTTAATATCAACATTCATTAAAACTTTCAACATGCTTTATTCTGTTACATAAAATGATCTCAGTTTGAAACATTGTGTTTTACAAATAATAACAATTTTTTCAAATCGTGTAACCAGTTTGAATTTCGTACGTGCACGAAATTTTTGTACTACATACTTTGTCAGATTCGTCGCGCCAAGTACGACTTAAACAATGAACAGGAAGATGTGGTCTCCTTGCATCAGTCGCAAGGTAGTTACACACAATGTCAATTTATACAGCAGTTTTGCCATTTACAATAAGTTTTGCTGGGAACTCTGAGCGATAGTACGTAAGCTTGTCGTTTACAAACGATCAAGATCCATCGTTATGATAGTGCGTTGTTTCTTTTTAAAGCCGTTAAACAAGACTGGCTTCAGATGTAAGAGTAAAACGCAGGGTTGAGTCGGTCATATGTTTAAAGAAACCTAAAAAAAATTTAAAATGAGATATTGATCAGAACAATGTTTCTGTTTACAGTAATACTGAAGAGTGAATTTAGCTCCGAGAACATCACAGTGACGTTGCAAATAAAATATCGTTCCCAAACTTAAAACGTCAGCTGATCTTTATTTACAGAACAAACCTCCTGTCGCAGGGCAAAACTAGATTTTGGGCAGTTCGGCAGTTTGTGAAATCTACAAGAAAAAACGCAACCTGCTGTACAGTAGAAAAGCACTTTGGTCCACTGATAAATTCGGTTTATTTCAGCTAATCGCACACAAAACGTTTTCTATACTCAACCACTGCAGCCTAGACGAAAGCTGGATATAAGTCCATGATTTGCTTTTGATAAATGTCTGAAACACGTTTGCAACACGAAAATATCTTCATTTTCGCTTCAAAGTAGACTTTAAACGTGAAATTTTATACAAGGGTTTCCTTTGCTTCCGCGCTCTCTTCTTATGGAATAATATAGGAACCTTATCAGAAAAAGACTGTTGCTCAGGCTCGGCGTAGTGAAAGTTTTGGGAACCAGTTTCAAAAAAATTGTACGGTTTGTTGAAAGTTTAATTCGCAAGCATGCTGTTCCGGCAAAAAACATCTATATGAATTTCTTGTTTTTGTGTCTAGAAATCGTTTTTACTTTTGAGTTTACTCTAAAGTCTGAAAATTTGACAATAGCCTGATTAGTTCGCTCAACATTCTGACAAAACAAATTTCAGTCAGGTTTTGTCTGGCTTACAGTCCGTCACTTGAAAGCCATCTACTGGCTTACATCTCGTAATGAAAATGATATAAAGTTGCAAAAAAACTTTGCTCACCCTTGTGAATGTTTTGGTGGCAAAAATTGAAGTTGCTTTTTACAGTTAAAACCGGGGCGAACCAGTTGGCAGACCTGACCGTCCAAAAAAAGACTAGAGAACGAGTCACGAGCACTGCAAGGAATTGCAGCTTTGTTTGGGCAAGAAATTTCACAAAGTCTGTTTCAGCTTGGAAGACAACAATCGATGCATCTTCAGCTTCACGGAATTCCTCCCAGCAGCTTAATACAGTGACTACGCAATCACGAATTGATGGAACTTACGATGAATTAGGTAAAAAATGAAGCCAAAAATGTTAGCGAAGTGATTTCAACAGTTGATGTGGCTGCACCTAGCGTGAAAACACGTTTGTTTTTTTGAACAGAAACCGAGTGCCCAAGGCCTAGGCTAAAATACTTTAACTGGGAGTCGTGAAGTTAAAATGGTTTAAGACTTTTTCAGAAAAGTTCCAGAGCTCTTTCCACTTTCAGGAGAAAGCATATGGTCAAAAAAACGATCGTACGTAAATGGATTTCTGAGTAACATACCTTATTATTTCATATCCGTTTCACTGCTAGGTTTGCCTATAGTACAGCGCTTTTCAAACTTTTATGTTATGGCACAGTACATTCTGAATTTGACTGCGGCACACATACTTTATGAAATCGAAAACCTACTTTTCACAAGATTTGCAGCATGAGGTTTTGTCAAAACATAAAACTTTCGCGGCCGGCACACTTCAACCTCTTCAGCGGCGCGCAGTTTGGGAAACACTGCTATGGTACTTTGAAGTGAAGCTTTGCTATAAAGAAAAAAATAATTTAAATTCGGAACATTTGAGCCATCCACTGTATCGATGGTGCGCAATAAATTCTCTTACGTGATGAGTTTTTACAGCTTTCGTTGCTGTGAAATTTCTTTGATCTGAGTACCAATCGCTCAAAATGTTCTTTTTCACCCCTTTTCAGGGTATTGCCTCTGTAATAAGTATGTAATCAAAGTCCCAGGACTTTTTCTTTTAATAAGTTAAGTTTTGGTATCCGTACATTAATGGAACATAATTAGTATGAGACTTTTACAAATTAATTTTCTCAAATTTTTGGTCACCCTGTAAGTAAGATTTTTAAAGATATTGAAGATATTGTTCACAGAAAATTGTAACATTTTTCAACTTAAATATGAGACAAAAAGTTCTCCATTCAGTCAAAAAATACTTATTCATCTGTTGGTTCGATTAAACTTTTGAGATCGTCTTAAACGCACACATGTACGTATTCAACCCAAAGCCAAGGACCCAGCCTTATATTTACCAGAAACCGTTTGCGAAAAAAACGCAAAATTCACTTTCGCAGAAAACTTACCGATCGATTGTGCCCAACTGTTTCTCAGCGGGGAAAGGCAAAGTGGTTTGTATCGAATCCAACAAGGAAGGAAAGGAGCCTGGACAGTTTATTGCGACATGACTACAGCTGGCGGGGGCTGGACAACGATACAACGGCGGTGAGGGTTTTCTTATCTACGTCATCGCTACTGAACATGTTGCAAACTTAAGCTTAGTTCTAAAATTTTTGTTTCGTTACATACTAAGTGAAAATACTGTACCTATTTTACGAAAATTAGCATCAGACTGTAGTGTCTGATGCCTTTTTTCGGCCAGTGGCGGATGTAAACGGATTTAATGAAATAACTGTTGAAAAATGAAATTGCAAGCAAAGGAATTACTTCCATGCAGTGAAAAAATACATTGGCCAGCTAACAGGATTACAATTCAGGCAAAATATAATGAAAGCAAAAGGTGATTGATCCTTGGGCGGTTTGTTAGAAAGCATATGCTTGCACTTTGTGCAAATAAGAGGGTACAAAATTGTTTGTACGCTTCACCATGCGTTTTGTGGTCCACTTACAAGTTTTTCATCATTAAAAGTTCTACATAATTTCAAAGTTCTTTTTATTTGGAAAATGTTTATCAACTTCTCACACTTCGTGATACTTCGATCTAGCATGATTGATAACGTTTCAACGGGCATACTTCAACATTACGCAGAAAGTAAATTTTAAACCGTATTCTTTTCTTTGGTTATTCAACATTTGTATAATGTATTTCCGTGAAATACACATCGTCAACGGACTTTGTCAGTTTGACATTATGAAAAATCCAAATACCGCCGAAATGGTAAATGAACAAATGTGCTGAAAATTCTTTTCATCGTTGCCCGTGAAACTTATTGCTCTGGCAAAGGAATTGGAATGAAAACTTGGACTGTTTTACATTGAGACAAACAAAAATTGCTAGCCAGAAATACAATCTACTCCCGAATCCCAAAACTTGTGAAGTTTTCAGAAAAGTTGTCTGATTCTTACTAGTTATTGGCCATTATTTTCGCAAATTTTATGTTTTTGGGATGCGATTGATCTTCCTATACCCTCCTGCCTCCTTTACCAGTTGCGGTCATAAGCAATGTAGACATTTATCAAACGAACTATGGTAATACAAATCTTTACAAAGCTTCAGAAGCAAAAGCTTCGCACAACATTCGTTAATATTAACTTGAAACGAAATTAATTTAGAAGCATGCAGTATGCGTTCACCACTTTGGGTTGAAATGTATTCCAAGGCTTTGGAATTTGTTTCAGTATTTTTGATGCTGGAACTTCAAACATCACTATAATGCATTGGCTTAATTAGAAGGTTATGATATGGGTGGTTGGTGCATCTAATAATTGTTTTTCGCGTGTGTGACGAAATGGGCAAATTGATTAAAAGTGAAGAGAAAGAACCGTTCTTTAACATAATGTATACCTTTAGCAAGTGGAGCCATCTTACACATTATGTTTGTTTAGCATTGCGATATTGAAAAAGTTCAAAACTTAAACTTGGTAAAAAATAAAGAAAGAGTCAAGTTTTAAATCCTGATCAAGAAAACGTTGAAATTCAACTAAAGTTCATATTGACAGCCAACTTTGCTAATTTTTTCTAGAAATAAAAGGTCTTCATAACTCGCAAGGCAACCCTACTAGTGAGTTCGATCCATGGGCGTAGCCAGAGGAGTGAGTTCGATCCATGGGCGTAGCCAGAGGAGCCATGGCCTCTCCAAATTTTTAGAAAATATAGTCATTTTGTGCTTTGAGAGGCGTTTTTCTCAGCAAGATAGTGTTATTCGCCTAAAATCAAACATATTGCCCCCCCCAATTTTATGGCTGGCTACGCCACTGGTTCCATCCAGGCATGGTTGTGAATAAATCAATGAGATCATTATTTGTAATATCGTCTAGTCCGCATGACGACTTTGGAGTCCAATTGCGTTGAAAGGATAGAGCTTGCTTCATTTCTCAAAGGAATAGAGATCATTATACCACTCTGTGTTACCAAGTCATAAGTGCTATTATTAGAGATGGATACCTGAAGACGAGGATTGGTCACCAAAGCTTATAGAGAGAGCATCAGCTGCGATATACCATGGTATGTTTGAAATTCGCTCAAGCAGATGAAGCATTTTTTCGAATGTTGGTAACTGACTTTCCAACAATCAACGCAAGCAACTATACGAGGATTAGCTTTGCCCGTCAACCCCAGCAATACTTTTCCTTGACCTTTATCGAAGTTGGGTCCTCTGTATGTCACTCAATCTGTTTTTGCCAATAAATTTTTTCCTTTCAAAAGCCGTTTTCTTTTATGCCGGGTACGGCAAGTGCAACGCGTGAAGAGTTTCTTTCAAATCGTTTACGTAAATATTTTTTGTCAGCTTGACTTTGCCCGAATTTTGTACAAAATTTGTAATTTGCGTGCGGATAAAATCTGTGGGAATTCACTGAATTACATCTTTTCAAATAAAACTGTGAACTCACTTCACAGAAATTTTATTTCTACAGGTTTTTGAAAACAATATAAAACAAGAACTTCTTGCTGCTTACGTTTTGGTTAAATGTTTACGATTGCTCAAAGATCTTACGAAATAACCTCAGGTCAAGGAAGTGTCAATCCGGTCTCCACACCACTGCATCAGCAGAATATTGACAGGCTATGCAATGTTTTGAATTTGATTTTGGTGACAGCAATTGGCGGCAAGCCGAAAGTCTGAAATTTTGCTTCTTGGCGGGGCGGTTGCGGTGAACGATCTTGCCCAAGAAGCGCTACGGCAATAAGCTCAGTGATCGTGGATCGAACCGTCAAGCTTTTAAATAGACAGGCGGATGCTCTACAGCAGACCTATCGCTGCCTTGATGTGAATATGCCATGAGTGGCAAATAGAAAGATGAGTTAAATGTTTTTTCCACCTAAAAATACTTCTTTTTTGCATGAACTTCAGAGATCATTTTGTGTCAGAGAGGAATTTTACTGCGGCGTCAGTGGAAGGGTGCGACCCAAAAAATGCTGGTTATTTGAAAATCGGTTTTTAACATTCTTTTAGCAGTCAAAGTATTTTTGAATCAACCGTCCAGCAGATTAGAAATCACCGCTCATGCTATGTGTCATTTTTACACATAAAGTAGTTCCTAAAACATAGCGAAAGGTGCCCTCTGATTTTTGCGTGCATGTATTGCAAAAAAGTGGTTTGGGGCGCGTAGAAAAAAACAAGAAGTGACTATTACCTCACGCAGCGAGAAGCGGAACGAATTTTAAGATTGGGGATCCGGGATCCGATCCAGGCTTAACCTGCATCAAGGCTACAGTATTGTGTGTGGCGTCATCGGTGATCGCTCACTGCTTAACCATGGAGCGCCCTTTTTGCACAATTTCTAAAAACATTGAAATGCGAAAACGCACCAGCACTGGCTGGGATAATTTTGTCGCAGATATTTTCATGTTTTGCCAGTAACGCTAGTTCCAAACGATATACACGATTCTCTGTGACGCAAACTTGGGATAAAATAAGCCAGATTGGCATGGATTTTCAAGTAATCCCGCTTACGTATTAACCGAAAAAACAAAAAAATCTGAAAAACACTCTTGTCACATCTGTTCGTATAACTCTGTATCCTCAGACTCTGGCTGAACCAACTTTTTGTTCAGCAATACGCATTTGCAACTGCGTAATATTTTAAAGTTTTGCTTCGCACACAACCATCCCGAGCTTCTCGCTGCAAACAGACAGTTCATCAATTTGTCACAACGGCGTTTTGTACCAAGCATTCCAGAAATAGATGGAGTGACGAGTGTCCGGTATGACGACACAAGGTTGAGATGAAAAAGAGCTTGCCTTATCGACAAGATCAGGCATTCAGCAAAATTTGAAAAATAATGGGGTTCCGGACCCGTCCATGACTTGTTCTCTCGCCCGAAGCCTGACACTTTAGTTTTGTGCTTAAGCTTTTGTTTTTTGACAGTATCAATGGAGACGTCAATTTTACTCGAAGCTGGAAGGAATACCAAGACGGTTTTGGGGATGTTTACGGAGATTTTTGGATTGGACTGGATCGCATGCATCACCTCACAACTGGAAATAGGTGGCAGGGCCTTTTCGTAATATACGCCTANCGTGCGATGTATTGTGTCCAAGTATTTGTTTATCCTTGTTTTTGGCAAACGAATGAATAAATAAAATAAGTAACTGNGTCAAAAAAACTCGGCGAAATGTTTTCTTGCACACAAGCCAAGTTNATATTCTCTTTCGGTGGTTCCCAGGTCTGTNACCAGGGAGGCGCAGAGGGGCGAAGCCCCCTGAAAAAATTTTGCCCCCTGGAGAAATGTGTTGAACACAGTTTAAAACTATTGGNCAGGCCNGTAACCAGAGGGGGCGATTCCCCCCCTAGAAAATTTTTCTCCCCCCCTGGAAAAATATGTTGGATATATTTTGAAACTATTGGACATAGTTTAAAAAACTTGGGCCCCTCTCAGAAAACTCTTCGCCCCGCTTAGTGTGCCAAACTGGTTACGGGCCTAGTAGTTCCTGGCAGGCCCGTAACCAGGGGATAGAAATTTTTTCGTCCCACTAGAAAAATAAGTTGGTCATAGTTTGAAAGTATTGGACATAGTTTCACAAATTTTGGCCACTCTCAAAAAACTCTTCGCCAGGCCCGTAACCAGCTTGGGACAACAGGAGGGGCGAAGAGTTTTCTGAGAAGGGCCCAATTTTTTTGAACAATGTCCAATAGTTTCAAAATGTATCCAACAAATTTTTCTAGGGGGTTAATCGCCCCCCCCGGTTACGGGCCTACTCTTCGCCCCCTGGTGTCCCAAGCTGGTTACGGTCCTGGTGCCTGGTAATTTGTTTAAAGTTTAAATAGTTGCGCTTGAGCAGTGAAGTTGCAAGCAATAATGTGGAAAAGCAATTGTTGCGCAACAAGGAAGCATTATGATCCAATGCTCTTTTAACCACAGAGCAAGAAGAGTTGCGTTAAGAATTGACCTCACAGACTGGAACGGCGAGCATCGATTTGCTCAATACAATGTTTTCCGGGTCAAAGGAGAAGCGAAACGATACAAACTTGTTGCCCAAAAGTTTTCTGGCACGGCAGGCGATGCTTTAAATTACGGGTGAGTGGCACTTTGCGGGTTGCAGTAGGAAAGAAAGAGCGTAAATGCGGGTTTGCACTTTCACGAACAAAAGTTGCTTTGATGTACCGACCCTCAGTGGCGTATCCAGCCCAAATTTAAAGCGAGCGACTATATTTTTTAGGTGCACCGCCTCTCAAAGCACAAATGACAAGATATGCTAGAAATTTGGGGGGGTCATGGCCACCTTGCCCCCTGACTACGCAAATGCCGACCCTACGTCAGTGGTCAAAATAAGAAAGGGTGCGTATTGATTTTTAGGCAAAGTCAGGTGCTAAATTCGGATTTAGTTCAAATCCCTGATTGTTTAACTTTTCGTTTTGAGCAAGATAATCTCCATTAGCAAAGAAACACAAAATAACAATGGATGCGTTTGCCTGCTCTGTAAAACTGTACAAAAAGTGCGTGAATGACCTGTTGCTATAATAAGACACTTAATTTCCATCCACAAGTTAACCGGCGGCCCTGCAAACGTTCATTTCTTCGTCAAGTGCTGCTAAGTAAGCTCCTGCAAGAAATTTAATTTACGAGATTAAAGTACTCTGTATTTGAGTTATGAAGTGCGTTCTTGTTTCAGAAAAAGTTACAATCACAACGGGCAGCCCTTCTCCACTCTCGACAGGGATAACGACAATTACAGGCAAGGTAACTGTGGCATGTATTACAAATCGGGTTGGTGGTTCGACGCGTGTTTTGCCGCCAACCTGAACGGAAAGTACTTCGATGGACCGTACTCGGGAATGGAAAAAGGCATCTACTGGGGCACCTGGCATCAACGAATCGATCCCGAGACAAAGCTGCGACAGGCTTTCCGCCACGTAGATATGAAAGTACGGCCCGTGCGCTACAATCTCATGCGGAAGTCTGCTCGGACCGAGCACAGGCGCCCTTGAGTACTTCTAAGTGTGTTGTTGGCTTAATTTTGAAATCGTGCATTTTTATACTGTGACTTTTTGATTATACGCAAAATACGCATCACATGGAAATGAATAATTGCTTCACATTGGTGAGCACAGGAGTTACCGATTTAACTACAGCTGAGGATGTCTATTGAGTAGGCGAAATATACGCCTTGTTTAACATGACAGTGGCTGACTGACGAATAAAGTTGTGTTCCAGACATTTTTGTTTTATCGAATTTATGCACTACTTTCTATAGCTGCCTTCATTTAGAGAGATCATAAAGAATGTGCAGTCACCTACAGAAACCAGACGATAAACTTCTGATCAACAGTATAGTACTATTGTGTTTTGGGTAACGATAACAATTTGGAACGATCTCGCTATTATGCTAAAAAATCTGTGCTGATAATAATTAGGCCTACACTTTATTGCGTTTTTCTTTCAGGAATCTAATACAGTGTGTTCGAACTCTTCGCGTTTCTAATAAAATTGTTAACTTATAACTTTGATAGCAAAAATTATCTTCAAATTTAAAAAAATACTACTGAAAAGAATATCGAGCTTCTAAAGTTCGTGTAATGGGATTCATTGCAGTCTCAAGCAACGTATGAAAATTAAACGGTTTTTATTTTAGGCCAGTGTACTTTCTGTCCTCCAAGGGAGTCTAGCCATTTTGCTATTTCGCTGAACTTGATTTTACTTCATGTTCCTGTGGTTGTTTTGTCTAACTCGCTCTATAAGAAAAGCAGGAAGTAACGTGCTTTTACAAGATCGTAAAAGCGTTGGCGCAAAGCACTGTCTAATAAGTGCCTATTTTAAGATTTGGAATCAGGTAGTGTGACTTGCGCTGGAAAAAATGTATGGATTCTGTGTCACAGAGCATTCATGGTAATTACTATTGTCTCAGTCTGTTTTTCAAAAAATAAGAATCAGGTGGAAACAAATGCCAGTATACCTAAATGATAGTCATCACTGATTAATTTCAGTGGTCGAGTGATGAGTATGGTGAGTGCAAACTGCGGGATGTGTGGAGATGAAAGCCTAGGTTTAATTGTCCAAAATGGAAAAACATACAAAAAATTTATTAAATTCCCAAGTAGGCACGTTGGTGGTAGACTCCAATCCACTATACGTTTGTGTTACTACAAACGTTGTAACTGTCTAGGTCAGTTTTTTCAACTTTTTTGTACCGCGACCCTTAATAGCAACCCACTATAACCCAGTGGTGTAGGAGGCGGGGTGCAAGCGATTTGTCAAAAATCCGGGCAAAATCCCTGAAAATTTGGACAAAATCCCTGAAAATCCGGGCAAAAATGGCGCCCAACGTTTGCAGAAAAACACATGGAGATCTTTTCTTGGAGGTCACACCAAAAAATGGTCGTCATGATCTTTGTGGGAGAAAACTTATAGGCAAAACTCCCACAAAAACTTTTCGAGAAAGTTTGGGAAAATTCGGGCAAAAATCTTTCGCACCCCCAAAAATTTGCCTGCTCCTACACCTATGCTATAACCGAATAACCTCCATCTCAAACTTGAATAAAGCAAATGTAATACAGCAGTAGGCCTATACATAAAATATCTATTGACGAACTCTCAAAAAATGGTTCACGACCCCTCTGAGGGTCGCGGCCCCAGATTGAAAACCACTGCTCTAGGTTCATGCCCAGGACGTACGAGGCAGGCGTACTTTGGGCCATTTGTGGATTTTGACCAGATAATTTAATTGCAAAGCAGTTGGAAAAGAGGGCTCTAACTACAGAGAAAAGTATTGAGAGCAATGTTTTCCGAATTTTTAGGGGAAGCATTTTGTGAAAAGGTTGCCAGTGCAAGAAGCCGTGCTCATCTCGAGTACTTGCACCAGATTTTCTCCTAATCCCCAATGTCTCGGGTGCATGGAACCGTCAGTGTGACACTCTCCCAACAATATGCACGTTACGGGTCTGTTATGAATAGGGCTGTTTTGAAAGGGAATCCTTATTTTCGTTCCCCGACTCTTGGCCCAGTGGATCACTTCCTCGGTTCTAACTAACTCTTTTCCTTTCATGAATTTGAGAACCTTGCCTTAGGTAGCAAACAAGGGAGATAACAGCTTGGCTGCACACGGCCGCATTAAACTTCCACGACAAGACAGAGTTTGAATGCGCAATGACGGCTTGACACAAGCAAGTCAGCGTCTCGGTAAAATAACCACTAGTTCTGAAATGCCAATTCGCAATACGGAACGTTCACATCCACAATAGCTTGAACGCCATTGTTGCGACAAATGAAATTCCTACCACTTTTGATGGTTGCTGGCGGACAAATAATTAATTTACGTTTGAAATAAAATTTTCACAAACATTTTAATTTACAGCGGTCGGTTGCTGAAGTATGCCTGTGAGATAAGTTTGTGGCCCTACTCAAATAGTGGCAAGCCTCGCAACTAAACTACCACTTCCAGAACAAAGTACGTTACAAATATTAAAACATTTGCTAACCCCCTCGGTAATATGAAAACTTATCTCATTACTAGTTCATCAACATCAGCTTCGGGTGGGCTTTCTACATGATTCTGAAGTCTAAACATATATCCTGCAAGTAAACATCCACGGCAACACATGGATTTATGGAAGCACTGCTGTATGGAATGGTGGTCGCTATGCTTCGGGATCGCGGTTGCCTTTCATTGCACTGACTATGCGATGACGTTGATTGATCAATAGCGTGCGCAAACCAGGCCCGTAGCCGAGTTTCACGGTTTGGGGAGGAAAATACATTTT
>JGI24158J21664_10010368_pt1 | contig 12429 bp, 6 predicted proteins | sample Ectturendosymbi3_FD_21664 | JGI IMG/M metagenome (IMG submission 21664) | reverse complement strand
CTCAGTTGCAGAAAATGTTGCAAAAGCCCGACTTCGGATAATTACTTGTCCTTTCAGAATTTCTTCCACACTATGACGAAATAGACTTTGCGGCCCGTGGCGAGCTTATGTTGACCAATTTGGCCCTTCGAGCTTTCTGAGTTGTGCAGGCCTGCCCTAACTCCTTCACCGATTCCGCTAGAGAGCTGTTTAAGGGCTCAAACGAATCGGCCAGTCTTCTAGTCTGCACTCGAAAAAAATTTTTTTGGTTGAGGGTTGTGGATTTTTTGTGAGTGATGTCATAAGTGAAGTAGTTTTTGGGCCATTTTGGCTCATGTTGCCTGGCCTAGGGCCCAACCACTAGGCCAGTGATTCCCAACCGGGGGTAACCAGACCCCTAGGGATCTAAAACAACATTTTTGGGGGTCTGAAATGCGATTTTTGAGGGTGAGAGTTTGTATGTTATTGGTGGATGTACTTGTTTTCAAAATAACCAAAAGATTTATGAAATCTTGCAAATGCTGTTACTCAAAAGAACATTATCCAGCCTAATTATTCCAGCTAACGTTGCTTATTTAACAAATTAAATTGGTAATTACGTACATTGCTATTTCTGCTTCATGCTGTGGCAGAGTTGTAAGTTGGTTTCATGATGAAGCCCGAACGCAAATCACAAGCTCGAGCCCGACATTTATTTTTAAAGCCCGATTTAGGCCCGAAAGCCAAATTTACCGAGTGAGTCAAGATATGCGCTTGGTGTGGAATTGGTGGCATAGCAAAGTAACGTGACTAAATAATTCACAATTATTCATTTTTTATTGAAGATTTGATCAACTTAATTGCTTCAACAGTAATTGGTGACAAAAGTGTCTGTCATAGTGACAAAAATTTTGTGTGCAGGCCCGAAACATTTTGACCATCTTAAGTGCGAACCAAAAAGCCCAGCCCGACTTACAACTCTGCGCTGCGGTAATCATGCCGAAAATGGCCGGTGATGCGATTGTGACATTTGAATGTTTATGGCGATGTGGTTGTTTGATGCTAAAGAACTCGAAATTTTATGGTGTTCAACTATGCAAAGTTACCAGAAATTGAATACAAAAGTCCTGCCTATTCTAATGCTCTTTGTGACAACATATTTGTTCGAATCTGGGATTTTCCTCACTACTTCATTAAAAAACAGATATCGAAACCCTTTGAACCCCTCAGACAATTTTCGTGTCTCTGAGTAATTCTGTGCCAAGCAATGAGCGTATAATTTCAGAGAAGCAGCAAAAGATGTCACTAGGTTGGTTTCTAATAAACAGTAAGGTGTGAATGTAGTATGCTGAGTGCTTTCTGTTGTGTCGTCAGTAGGCCTATGTTACGGATAGGGACGCAACTATAGCTGATATTTTCAGGGGAAAATGATGGTATGTAACAACTAAACATGTTTTCAAAAACTTTGAGGTGGTAATTGCCCTGTTGCCTCACCCTCGTTGGCAGATCTTGTTGCGAGTAGTTAAAAAATGAAGATATTGCAAAATCGGACTGTTTTTGTGATTTCTTCGCTTTTTTGAAAGGAGGGAGTGTGAATGCTACTTTATTTTTGTGAAAGGGGTGCCAGCTTCAAAAAAGGTTGGGAACCTATGCGCTAAGTATTTCGCTGAAGTTTTCATTGGAAACTAGGCTCGAGTCCGAGTCTTATGAGCCTTTGATCAACTTTCTAGCTTTTCTGGTTCAAAAGTTATGATCTTAAATAAAAAAATTAATTAATTATCTAATTAACTAATTAGTCAAAAATTTTTATTAACTTGGATAATAACTTTTGAACCCGAAACCCCAGCAGGTCATCCAAAGTATCAAAAGACTCAGATTGTAGCCTAGTTTCCAATAAAAACTTCAGTGAAATACTACCATCTAATGGTTAGCACCTAGGGCCAGGTGAAGTTGGCCAAGGTGGCCAAAAATTCCTCCACTTATGACGTCACTCATAAGAAACCCGTATTCCCCAACCAAAAAAAATTTTTTTTTAGTGCAAACTACAAGACTTGCTGCGTCTTTTGACACTTCGACCAGGTCTGTAACCCTAAGAGGAGCGGAGATATTCCCGTGCAAAGCCACGTGCGATCCAGCTGGTTTTTTTGCGAACTGCTTGAATTAATCCGGATGTCGAAGTGTTAACAGGCATTTTGGTCATTGGCCAATTTTATTTATATGACTGTGAAAAATTAATTTGGTTGTTATGTACGAAAAGCTAGGTTAGTCAATACTGTTCCAGAGATTTTTGATAGTATTATGGGACTAATGATTGAAATGTCTCAGCAAAAAAGTTTTCCATGATTTCCATTAACGTCTTAGATCATAACAAATCTGTTGATGACCTATCAGCATACTTTTATCATAAAAAATTGGTAAATGATGATGAAGTATATACCTGTACATCACCCGTGATATGTAAATAGCAAACATGTGATATGAAACAACAAGCATACCTATATTGATTGGATTGCTCATCGGAAACAAAAATAATTTTCATAGCTCCACTGTGCGCTTCAAGTGGATGGATCTTTGGTGAATTGCAGTATTTTCCCAATAGATGCTGGGTGTCAAGACCATCATATATTGAAACAGAATCATACTGACAATCAGTGCCTTGCTCCAGGTTGAATGCCAGGAATTTTATCTTCAAGTAAAATGTATTTATGCTGTTATGTTACTGATTTTGTAATTGGCACTTGAAATATTGCCNGTGTTCTCTTTTCTTGACTTTTATCTAACACTGGCTCTTNTTTTTACTACAGCNGCTACTTTAAAGATTTTAAGAACCACAGATTAAAAGTTTATTTCAGTGCCTTACTTGTATATCTTGGTTGTTCTGACCAATTATGTTCCACTCACACTGTAGGTCTGTAGGGTATGAATCTGGATGATTTAAAGTTTGAATTGTTCCTCTTGCTTCTGTAAGATCACGTTTTCCTCCACACCCAGATGCAGGTACAGCATTATACAATGCTCTAAAACCTGTATGGCATGAATTGATACAGGGGTGTCAACACATTCATGATCGGCTGGTGTTTTGCTATAACACTCAGAAGATCACTAAACTTGAGGAAAGAAATATTTTGATGGTCATTGTATTAGGTGACTAGGTGTTAATGTTTCTATCAAATAGCTATTAACCCAAACTCATTGTTGCATAAAAGCTATGAAATTGGTTTATCAAAATGTCTGATTTTTTTATTTTTCTCAGTTATATTTGAAGTAGTTACATTATTTCTTGCTTTGCAATACTTCAAATTTATGCAAAGTAATGTCTTTTAACTGTTTTCTCAGCTTAGTATTGTAAGAGTATAGAGACTCACTGAAATTTTTATATGAAGTCAATTGGGACAGTTCAAATAATTCAGTTGGAGTCTAGTTGATTACTTTCTAGTTTGTAAAAGCTCAGCAATGTAGCATACACTTGTTCCTTCTTACCTCCGCCAGTGATTCGATGGTTGCTTTGAAAAGTTACTCTCAACTTGTTAGTCTTAGATAAGAAAGGTTTTGGGTTGGTTATGCCACAAAACCGCTCGATTCTTCCAATCTGTTTCTTTTCATTGTACTCAAGTATCTATTAGAAAAGATGAGTACCTCACTTTATTCTGTAATCAGTATTATATTGTTAGAAATTTTAGACTGGACGTTTGCTGAACTGTAAAGTACAATAATTTAGTTCTTCAGGCTCTTTAAGCATAAACTAAATAAAATCGATCTTACAATAGCACAGTTTTTGCATTTGTGGTCTCATTAGTGTTGAAAAGACATCAAAGTAAGAATGATGATTGCTATCTGAAAGTTGGCAGTTGAGCTGCTATACATGTATGTTGTCATGGCAACACTCTAGCTTGTTGCCTTTCATAAAGGTCACACTGACCTGCACACTGTCTGTTGGACAATGATTTTGCAGCTGAGATGAAAGTGGCAGTTCTTCTGGAATGTGCATGTCTGTAAACGTCACTTCAATTATCTGCATGTCAAACAAATCTGTCAGAATTTTGCTGCAGCAAGATAGTTTTTGAATGCAGTTGTGGTATATATTTCTAATGAAATTAGTAGTATCAATGATTGCAGTAAGTTAGTAGTGACAGTAAGTTTTAATTGCTTGTTTTCATCAGACTCCATATCACAAGAGTTACTCTTGATCATGACATGTTGCAGGGGGATGTTAGGGATGATGTGCAGGCATTACTATAGAAGAACAAACACTGAAGCAATGTTTCATTGTCCAAAAGTGTCACATGTTGGAATATATGTCAACTTGTGAAAACATCAAAGATTAAAGTGAGCAGATAAAATGTTGGATGAAGATGCACACCCCTGAGCACATGCATAGATATTTCAAGTTAAAGCATGAAATGTCTTGGTGAAAGTAGTAACATGATGCTGAAAATACTTCAATTATTAGGAGCGTAATGCTCAAATTCAATAAAAATTATCTGCTGTGCAAAACCATGCATTACCAGGCTGCGTATGTCTGTTCCACAATTGCAACATGTTGTGTATAATTGCAATTTTTGAAATCAATGTTATCACCTATTTCTCACTCCCAAATATGTAGCAACTTAATTTTTTATGTTATTCTCAGTCAGTTATTCATATCAGTAAGGAATTGGGTGTTTTTTTTTGTGAAGACTGACCTTTCAATGTATGCATTGAATGCTTAACTACACATTCAAAGCAGTTGCAACCATAAATTCCTTCCCTGGGTAAGTCATTTTCACAAATAGGGGTTTTTCACCATGTGAGTATTCATAAAATCCTATTCTAGGCAAGAGTTTGGTGTAGAACAGCACAGTGTTCTTCAGATTTGGTGAATTGCATGGAACTAATTTTTATTGTAATTTTTACTGTGCAGTTCTAAAAATATTTATGGATGCGTTATATTCCCAAATTAATTACATTCCGATATTAATGTCTTACCACCAGCAATATTCATTTCTTTGAAAAGATGCAACATATCAGTGGAAACCAGCTGTCCAGAACAAGTATTGGGTAATCAGCTTTGGATGTCATGAGCTGCAATTTTCAAAAATGGTGTAGAGTTATATCATAGTTTCTTCTTCATATGGTTTTTAGCTTACACAGCCGATTTTATTCTCAGCATTGCCTCTGATATTTCAAGTATTTTGGTTTGGGTTTCAAATTTCTACATAGTTACATGTCTGCTGCTATTAACAAAACCTCTGTAAAAACAAATCTGAAGTGCAAATTCTTTCATGAGAAATTTATTTGCAACGAATGAATCATTAATGTAGTGCATGAAGATAGCAAAACAAAGTTTCAGCTGTGAACATGATTTCAGATGTTGCCATTAAAAAACAACCAAAGACTAAAACTTAAAGGAAGTTATTGTAAATCAATGGAAGACAGGTTAATATTTTTAGAGCATACTAATTTTTGTGATCTTACATACCATTCCTTTCTCCACAGCTATGTCCCACTCACAAGATGCATTGTTTTCATAGTTATGTGGATAGTGCATTGAGTGTATTTCTCCACTTACCCCACGCAATATCTGTTGGCAACAAAAATGCCAGTAGGAATTTCTGAATATAATATTGTTTATGGATTTGTTATTTCATACATATTTATGTCTTATGAAGTAGTTATTGTTAAGCACAACCTAATGTAATTTTTAAAAATATAAATTCCTTTAAGTAGTTATCCTTACTCGTGGTCCAGCACACTTTGATCCATTCACAAATTTGTATTGAGCTTGAAATCCAACATCGGTTTCATAGTGATCAGACATGAACGTTATCTAAAAAAGTAAACAACATCAATAAGAACATGCTTAAAGTATGCGTTCATTGCATTAAAAGGCTTTTTCAGATGAATGTGCTTCAAGTTGCTGTCTGTAAATAAATGCATGTGGTAAAAACAAAATCATTCTTTTTAATGAATGCAAAATTTTATCAAGTCTGCTAGATTTATGTTTGTTTTATGGCGGAGTTTGTTGCAATACTACTCCATAGAACCATAGTGAAATCGCTATGGGTTTCCTTACCTTCAATCTGTTGTTGGATGAATGAAATAATTTGGGCGGCTCCTTTCCACAAAGCTTTTCCAGAAGCACAGGTACATTGTCAATGAAATCGAACACCTGTAATAGTGAAAGGAATTCATATTTTCTCATCTGCCTAAAGCAAGTATAGCACTATGGCCGTATCAAAAACTGGCAAACTCACTTCAACATATTCAGTATAACAAAATCCATCCTCAAGAGCTAAACCGTTCCCAAATTGAAGTATGATTGTTTGGTCTGGTGGTGCCACAATATCCCATGTACAGTTTGCATTGTTGTCATACTTTTTTGGATAGTTCATACTTGAAATCAAACCTGTTTGACTGGTCAGTACTCGTGGACTGTCACAACCTGGATGTTTTTTTGAGGTTTGAAAGTCTCAAGTTGGCAGAGTTTTATTCTCAGTGCTAAAGCAGGTGTGCTATGTTGTCCTGCTTCAGCCAAAATAACTTACCTGAACCTGTTCGCACATTGCAACCAATCAGTTCAAGCCTTAGTGCCAGTTTGTTTCTATGTCGTGGCCACGTCTGTGGAACTATTCTTATGAACTGCAACACAGAAAACTGTTAGTAATATGCTGAAAACCACTTTGCTATAATTTGTCAGGAAGAAATCATCTTTATCAAACAGGGTTCTCCTTAAGTGGATACCATGTGCATTTCCATTCAACACAAACTGGTTGCAGTGAAAGGAGGTTTGACTCGGTGATTATCAAAGCTCACCAGAGTTGTGTTGTTTTGATGCAAAAGCTCTTCTAGGGTTTCTGTAAGCTTTTGAGGAATCAGCCAACAGCGTTCTGCTGTCGTCTTTTGCGATGATTCAAACTAGCACATTTTCAAGTAACTACTCACCNCGTGTGAAACAAGCAAGGAATCTATNTGCAAACTTTTACAGGAAATCGATTTCACATAACACTACAGACCGTCAGTCCTTGAATCTTATTCAAATTCAAATAGATTATATTTGAATAAGATTCAAGGACTGATGATGCAAAGTGTTACATGAGATCGTTTTCCTATACAATTTGCNGATAGATTCCTTGCTTGTTTCACACGTGGTGAGTAGTTACTTGTTTTGATGCAATATTGCAAATGATTGTTGTAAAAAGTTTTGCAGTCAATTTGAAAAGACTGAATAAGCAGTTAGCACTCAAATGAAACATAAACATAAATAACCTCAAGTAAATTCGAGTATTTAATTTAAAGAGAACCCTGCACCATATTGCTAGTGCTGTTTTACCTGTGCTTTTACAGGTTGGTCAAAGTAGTTCGTTTTCACTTTGTAAGCATCTGTGTTTCCAGCGAAATTTTGAACAATGTTCCTGAAACAAATCATGTTCATGTGTTTGAGCCTGAATCTCGTTTGTGACTTACTATATGTTATGTCTTTCCATGGCATTGCCAAGTAATTCGTGGACCATAATAACTGCGTACGGTTGCCACTTTCTGAAATACAGCTTTGATCTATGTTGAAGTTCGAATTATTTTCATTATGAAACAGTGTTTTAAATCAAGTATATACTTGAAATAATTTCAAAGTTGACAAACCTAAGAACACCATGTGTTTGTTGGAAATAACTCCTTAAATGAATAATGGAAACTCACGTAAAGAAATTCAACAGTTTGTTGGTGAAGTGCTTAATGCATGCATTCATGAATATTACAAAATCCACAGCTAAGAAGGTGCTTGGCAACATACTTTAATTTCAGATGAAAACTGAAAACAAAGTACAAGTTTAAATAGAAAGCAGTGAGTGTAATGATTTAAAAGTTGTTTAATGCCATCGATTAATTTAACCTACAGCTTTTGCATACAATGCTTGAAACGAAATATATTCATAAAAATTGCTGCTGTAAACTTTTGCACCGACTGCTTTCCGTCGGCTCAATCCGCAATTATATCAGAAAGTCGTTTTCGCAAACAAACCTGGCTCCTCTTGATACCATTTTCCAGTGTGCTGTTTCATTAACCCTGTATTTAACTTGATAGGTGCTCATCCACAAGTGCCCGAAATGAGTCATTGCTTTTCCTTGTGTCCGAACACCACTGACCATCATCACTTTCCGAAGGTCTATCTGCAGTTGTGCAATTCATAATATGTTTAGTGTGTCCTAAAACGTTTGGTCTCAGTTTGTGATTATAGCAGCAATTGAAGGATTTGAAGACAGCTTTAAAATACAGTTACATTTCTTTGCATTTTGTTTCAGCTGCATTAGCACCCTGTTTAGCATTTTACTCAGGCCATGAGTATTAACTGTTTGGATTTATTGATTGAACTTTTTCGGCCACGCAATTTTTGAACTTTTTCGGCCACGAAAAAAAAAGTTTTCGGCCACGAAAACTTTTTCGGCCATGCAATTTTTGAACTTTTTATTGAACTTTTTCGGCCACGCAATTTTTGAACTTTTTATTGAACTTTTTCGGCCACGCAATTTTTAGTCAGATCTTTGCTTGGCCTAAAGTTAGACACCCTGACAAGAACTGTGGCATACTATACAGTAAGAAAGGAATTCCTGTCTGTGGGTTGTAACATTAGTTAACAGAAAAGAAGTAAATTAAAGCAAACAGGGATAGTAATTGGTCCAGTCCTAGTCAGAATGGAAAACGGTGTATGATCAATTAACAAAAGATTTGCTTCTGAAATAGAATAAAATTCACTGTAGTGGTGTGATGAGTGGGATCAAGTGCTAAATTTTCCAAAATTTTGAAATATTTAAACAGGTTTTTTAAAGATGTTTTTTGGGACCCGATTCGGGTCCCTAGAATCAGAAAAAAACGGGTCCATAGAATTAGAGAAATCGGGTCTCTACAGATCCATGCCGGGTATTTAACATTTTCCTTAAAAAAAACCTGATTTAAGTGAACTTAAATTTTCCCCCTTTTCTTGCCCTCCCCAAAATCGGAGTTCTTGTGCAAATCCAACAGCAATTTGCTTACGGTTGAATTTATAAATTCACCTGCAGTTTGCATGGGTCCGTTCCTTGAATAGATTTTTGTTGAAAAAAATCTGGCAGTCGATATTGATTTTGTTATCGTGCGTACCTCCGAAACAACTCGTATTGTTTCGGAAGCTTCCGAAACAACTCGTATTGATTCGGAAGCTTATTACAGGGTTCCTACTGAGTCAGGAAAAGTCTGGAAAAAATTTCTTTTTGGTCTGTTAGATAATTTGAAATGCATTTTCATAAAATTTTATTCAAGGTTGATAATTTTACTTTCATCGTGCAAACTATTATGTTGGTTCTAGTTGAACTGGGTATGTCATTCGGAAGAAATTAAGTCCGGAAAATGTGCGGAAACAGTCTGGAAATCTATTTTCAAACTGGCGTAGGAATCCGGTTGTTAACATTTCCTACTCAAAGCGTGCAACGGTTGATTTTGATTTAACGATTCAGCAGCAGTTGTCCAGCTTGGGTTTGCGACCGCTCAAGCACTTGAGCTTTGTGCTTTGCATTGCTGCGCGCAAACTGTTGGGCTGTAAATCATGTCATGCTGTTTTTTTCGGTCATTTACCGATTTTTTTAAATGACCAAAAAAAATTGAGGCAATTCGGCCATAATGCTATTTTAGTCATAAAAAATGTTCGAAAACGAAAAAATGACAGACGTTTTAGGCTATTTCAGGCCAATGACCGAAATGTCTCAGCGAAAAGAAAACCCCAGATTTCATGCATGGCAGTTGCCGTTTTAAATCTCATTAGTGTTTTCATGATACACGACAATACATTGTCCAAGAAGTCCTGACAAGCGCGGCATGACAAAATTGGATTTGACTCTTGCCAACCTTTTACTGAGTCCATGTTGTTTCGAGTCTACTGTTATTAATAAAAATACTTTTTAACCTCAATCCAAGCATCCGGGTGAGCCACGCTGACCCAAGCCCCGTCGCTGTCCAGTCGCGCGTTCTCCTTTCCGTATCTCGCACCTGGCAGACTGGACGACACCGATATCTGGTCGTCGCGTATGTCGCCGCTCTGCATTCCCAAGTCATGATTGCATTGGTGGTTTTGCAAATTGGCCGGGTCTGGTACGGCGTGGTGGATACTTGCTGTTAATTGACCCGACGTTGTGCACTTGCGAAGGGTGAACAGAAGCAAAAACAATAACAGCACTTGTTTCATTTTGCTACGCTTGTCTTAGCCCATTTGCACTCCCTGAAACAAGAGCTTATTTCGTGGATCTGTTCCTGGCTTGCTTGGGCTTTGACTATGCATTTTCTTTCAGCCGTTTTCTTGCACTTTGTGCCATTAGTAGCAAGATCAAATTTCCAATAGATGAGATTCGTTCTCATCACGTTTATGCGAAACCTCGACGTCCTAATCTTCCACATATCGTTGATCTATCTGGATACGCGCACTGATGCACTATAGCGTGGACAAGTTAACAGTCACACCTTGTCGACCCGCTGTAACACAGAACCTACCGGTTTTGCATTGATACCTGGCTGCTTTCCATACCGACAAAAATGCTTTCAAAAAAGCTTGTGCTTCTAATTATACGTCATTCAACAAACGCACGACTGGCCATCCTGTTGTCATCCTTTTTATTTTTGAACTAGATGCAGTAGTTCTTTCAAAAAAGAAAATCCCGAGTGTTCAAACTGCGGTCACGTGAAGGCGACCAATGTGGGCCTGGCCTTATTATGACTTGACCAGGCTTTGTTTAAACAAATTCGCCGCTCTATCAACTGTCAAACAGGTCAGTTGACCACCACCTGTCCAGTTCTACATATTCACCCACCAACAGCCTAAATTTCCCCTCCCCATTTTATGTCGAGCTGCACACAATTGATGATCTGCAAGTAAATGTGATGGGTGATTCCACGCGTGCCTCGCGATCTCTCTCATAAACGCAGCTGCCTTTCCTCAATCAACCTGAATTGACCCAGATAGCTTCCTGTGTCTGCAGCGTTTTCTGGTTCGTTCAGGTCTCTACCGTCCGATAGGAAATTGTCGCAAAACAAGGAGTGGTTGACTGATCCAACACAACCGCTGCTATATTTGCAATTTTGCGCCAGTGGTTGCGTCACGTGACGTTCACGTAAGCCTGTATTACGTCACTTTGGCAAATTTTGTTTACAGTGATCAAGAAAGATCGGAGCAACATTCTTTTACGCTACTTGTACCAGCAGCTGGATAAAAAGGTGCAGTGGTTCTTGTGTTATATGGAAGATGTTTGCTCATAATAAGCTTGCCTTGTATCGATGATTGCATGTTCACAGTTTTTGCAATGGATATTGTTGTGGTTCAGTCGAACAGATCTGGGTTGTTTCGCACTGAATGTGGATTAAAATTAAGCCACTGGACCTTTTGACCTTCATTTTTCTTGTCCCTCTGCAACGCGTGACAGAACAAATACGTGCTAATACGTAGACTTCGTTATCTCAGTTCAAATTCCCACTCAGCTTTCACCCGCAGCACTGGCGCTATTTACTCTGCACATCTTTTTTTCCCAACATAAAATTCAGAAGCTGCTGCATGGATAAACGAAATTGCCAACAATTTTGCATTTAGTCTGCGTACGATTTGATTTGATAATTTATAGCGAATGACAAAGCTTCAGCGTAACATGAACAGCTGGACTCATGCAGGAGCTCTTTTGCAAAAGCCTCTGACACCCTGGTGTCCGAACCCCTTTCTTAGAAGTCGATGTCGATTCTCTTCACCCACCGAATTTCAACTCCCGTCCGATACTTTGCAGAACAAACCGAAAGACGAGCTTGTCAAGCGCAAGCTGGCGACATCTAGCGACGCGTCTACGTCAAATGCCGCGAACGAAGCTGAGCCGCAGAGCAAAGTACCGCGACAATCGGAGCGACTTCGCGCTGCCGGCGACCCTGTTACGACGAACCCCCCTCGCATGTAATCCGTCACACTCTTTACGCATCGGTCGCAGATGGCGTCACATGCGACGAGGGCTCCGCTTTGTGACGTTTGACAGGAAAGACGGACGCGGAAGTCCTTGCACTCTGGCGTCGGAACAAGGACGCCTCGCGTTGAACCGACCACAGCAGGAATTGGTTCCTGAGTCAACTCTGCCTGGAAGTGACTGGCGAGACTGTAGTTTCTGTTTGTGTTGTATTCATCCGCGCGATAGTTTGTGATCTCGTACGAAGTGACGACAGAGTCGCCGCGTTTATAATTTTCCCAAACCTGTGGGTTTAACGGTGGACAACGCAGTCTTTACTCACCACACGAATTACCGTACTATTGTTTGAACGAACATTGCCATTGCGCAATCCGGATCTTCATCGTATTGTGTGTAATAGACTCGCGTAAGTGTGCAGCGCATATTCAGTAGCTACAAGTAATGAAGATACGGTTTTGAAAATACTAATTTATTTGCAGTTTTCACTCGAGGTTTTGACTGAAGTGCTTAAGGCAGTGGTTGTCAACCCCAGGT
>JGI24158J21664_10010367_pt1 | contig 12430 bp, 10 predicted proteins | sample Ectturendosymbi3_FD_21664 | JGI IMG/M metagenome (IMG submission 21664) | reverse complement strand
AACAGTTGCAGATTATAAAATGTTATCTTTTCACCTTTCAATAAATGTAATCATCATTGTGGCATCATTTAAAATCCTGGATTTGTGCCCAATTGCTTTGTTTCAACAATTGTGAAACACCCTGTATATACAACACTTTTTCCAGGGAAGGCAAAAAAATTTTCAAGGCCATGTGCCCTCCATAGTTACGGTCCTGTGTGGTAGAACCAAAAAAGTGAGCTATGTGTTTCTGCAGTAAGGTTGCAAAAAGAAAAGTTTTTTATATGTTGTGCACGTGCTGAAACGAAGTATGAATATAGCTATTCAGAGAAAAAGTTTCTCAAAAAGCATCTCAGCAGTGTTGAATTTAGTTTCAATGAGCCGAACATAGAGGATATTCATGCGGTCCCCTATCTCCCCCTTGTCACATCAAGTTCAACCAAAAGAGGTTTGGCAATGAATAGTTTGCTGTGAACCTATACTGGATATACACATTGATGATTTATTTTCTGTGGCGAATGAAAACATACCTTGTTGTATTACTGTTCAATTTTCAGGATTGATCTTTGAAATAACGTTTCGTTTTGGTTCACCTTCAAATATATAAACCGAAGATCTACTTTTCATAAATTAGTAATAGCCAGTGATAATAAACCCATTAATGTGTTTCACTTGCCTGCTAGAATTTTTGTTAGTTCGATTTTTAATTAAACGAATGGTACGTATAAACCATGCAGCAATGGACCAACAGTTTCGTACAGTTTTAAGCATGGTTCATTGATCCCTCAAGCAGGTTCATTGGTCCCGACGCATAGGGAACCTTGATCCACTTGAAAGACCAATGAAATAATTCATGTAACTTTTAAGGTTGCAGGTATTTTGCTCCGTAAATTCCCACAAAGCATGCCACAATCCTAAGACGCTTACTGGAAAAAGTTGAACAAAAATATTGCACCGTGTGGTAGCTACGTTCGATATCATAAAAAGTGGCTTCGTAGGTGCCGACTTTCCCCTACCTAACTGGCTTCATGTGGTCTAATCTGAAAAATGGATTCAGGCGTTTTGTTCCACGCATTGTACGTAACAATGAACCAAGTCTTAACTCCACGAAAGAGAATGTTCATCCTCATTTACTTCAATCCTTCGCGCTCATTCTTCCATAGAGATCTTTTGTTAGCGGCATAGTAAAAAACGTACGTTGAACAAAACGAAAATATAAATGTAATTACGTACAAAAATGCTGCACATTTTTCTTACTCCCAAACTTTTGGTGCTCCCAAAATTTGGTGGCCCTAGGCTTAAGCCTTTTTAGCCTAATTGTAAATCCGTACCTGAGTCACAGTCACAAGCCATTCGAGCCACAGTCATCTGAAATTTTTTCGAGTCGAGTCAGAGTCAAGTCAAAAGAACTGTTGAGCAACTTCGGGTCACCGGATTGCAAGCTCGAGTCGATATCGAGTCAAATGAAATTTCACATTTTTCCTATGTTTTCTTTATGCGAAATGGCGCCCAATTAGCTATAAAACGGTCCCCGGTGAACTAAAATATGGTGCCCAATGTTGTTTTAGCAATTTTGATTCCTGAATATTTAGATTGAAGTTTTTTATAAAAGCAGTTTCCATTTCATTTCTCTCTTTCACCCTCAGTCATTTCCACAAGTCTCGCCCAACCTTGCTGCACAAAATACAGTTCCTTGTTTTGCGCATGCCCAAAAAATGACCACAGATGAACATGGACTTGGATTGGCATTTAAATCTTGCTGCATTTTGTATTGGATGGATTAGGATTTTATCATTTTTGCTTCGCCAGATTTGGATGGGAATTAATAATATTGTTGTGATCTTTTTGCAACTTTCCGTTCAGTTTTGGGGCTGCAGATTACTGTGTGTAATAGTTTGATTCAGTGGAGTTTCCCAAATCCGTCGTTATTCTTTATTGTGTTTGTTTAAATATTGGGCTTTGTCCATAACCAACGAAACAAGTCTGCTCTCTCATGTATCATGTCATCAAAGTTACAGAATTGACTTGACTTTCATTGATCCAGTCCTTTTCTTTACTCATCATTTTTATACATACCGCACTATGTAGACATAATAACATTTAGCATAGTTCATCAATATTTCTATGTGCAGCCAAGTTCTAATGAATCGTGGTGTTGTATACCTGTTAGTCTTCTGGTTTGATATCTCACACGCAATTGCTGAACTTAACACAGCTTCTCATTGGATTTCTGCTAACAGTAGTTAGTTTGATGTCTCTGCAGTGTTAAATGTTATGATGTTGTGAGTCAACGGCAGAGCAAATGTTAAGTTTCCAAACTATTTATTTGTCTTTGAATCTTTGAGTTGGATCATACATGGGCTTAGCCTAAATAATTCCAGTGAGAGGAATTTGTATTTAGACAAGATTTGCGTAATTTTTTGAAATATGATTTTTGATTGGATTTCAAAAATATAATGAACTCATCTGGAAAAGACCCAAAGTAAAAGTATGAGGCCGACTGCCATGATCACAATATGCACATAAACACGATATAAACCAAGATAATGTGTTAATGTATTTGCGCTGGTGGCCCTAGACATGAATGGATTTATGTTTTTCAAATCCAAGTCCAACACAACAATTTCGTTGCGAAATCACATCCAAATCTGATAAACCGACAGTTTACAAGTCCAAATCCTGTTTATATCCAAAATCTTATCAACAATGATCTGCTAAAAGCAAAATAGCCCCAGCATAGTGTTTGCCTCGTGAGGAAAAATTGACACTACCAAAAATACCCTAGAAACAAACTCACGTCACGTTATGCTCTATCTTTGGTTCACAACACTGTAATAGTGGACACCATAAAGACACCAAGTTAAGCACTATTAGCATAAAATGCAACGAGAAGCTCAGCTATAAAGTCTACGATATCAAATCAGACAAATGAATCACTGTACTAGGTACAGTGCACGGCCGGATTTACCAATAGGATATGTAGGTTTAAGCCTAGGGGCTCCAACATACTGTGGTCCGCATAGAGTCAATTACCGGTATATGATCGGTTCGATAAATATTCCTCAACAATTTTTGTCTGAATTATTCATGAAATTTAGTTTCATTCAACTGATCAGATTTCGAGGTGATAACGCCAGAGTCTTCAAATGAGTTTCCGTGAATCTCAATATGACGTTTGGCCAAGCCACATGCCGACAGTAGTGTCGCTTATACTCAAAGTACTTTGGCTGCGTTTTCTGTATCGCGTGATCAGTGTTGGGTAACCTACGGGGAATGGGGTGCAAACTGGGACTGATGGTTCTTCTGCTGATTCTCGAACCAGTTTCCCCAAGTTCCGCTCGAATCTTTTTAGCTGAACACGTAGGAGACTTCACGACACATCTCTTTATCAAAATATCGTCTCGTCGGGTGGTTTTCCGTGGACGACCGCTCCTCTTACAATTTGAATAAGATCCACAATTCTTGAACTTGACCACTGCCTGATGCACTGCTGTTTTACTGACTGCAAGGCGTTCACCTATTGCGCTTTCAGTGCATTCTTCCTGGCGTAGAATCACGATCTGAGCTCGCTGTGCCTCAGAGAGAGAGACCGTTTCTTACCCATTCTGAGGCAAGAAAACAATGACGAAAAAACAAAAAAACAACTTCACTGCTGAATGGTTGACTGTTTATGACTTGAAACAGTCTCTTGCGTCACACTCTCGCTCACCAGAAAGGACGATGCAATCGCAAATGACTTCTGATGCAATACTGCGGAACAAGTAGCTTCGCACACAAAAATCGACTTTAGTCTTAAACTTTTGGCCACGACTGTAACATAACAATGTCATGAAGTTCAGTTGGATCTCAACAAGGTGTCATTCACTGTGACAACCAGATATTCAAGCAGATTAATAACCATATTTTTAACTCTTGTTTTGGAGGTTCAGTGATACACTACAAGGCTGCTTATCTAGCTTAAGTGCTGTGGTTGTTATTTCCTGGTACATTATGGCTAAATCTGGGTGTACCATGACACTGACACCACCATGCTGAAAAAGCCAAATATAGGTAACTAAATTTGTAGCAGATCAGCAAGTTACCAGGACATAACCACCACAGCATTTAAGCTAGATAAATTGCAAAATCATAAGTGGATATTTTCATTTTTCTATATAACAAGACAAATTGTTCACAAACAGCAACATTGACCATAAAGAGAACAAAAAACAAGCACCGCAACACCATAAGCAATTCAGATTTATGCACACTTGAAAGGATCAAGCTCACAGCACAAATAACAGTACTTACCAATTTACAGTTGCATATCGCGAATGGTTGAACTCTCGTTACACCCAACAGTTCACAGGCCAAAAGTGGAATGATTTGTTACCCGCTGCAATACATGACATTTGTCCTAGCAAATACTGGAACCGCTGTAGCACTCAGCTCAGGAGGTAAACTACACAAAACGTAGGAAGCAGAAGATTAAAAAAATACATATTTTTCATGCCACACATCTGTGGTAATACCAACAGTCAATTCTCACATCACGCATGTAACAAAAGACATACTTCGACAAGCAAATTTTAAAACAAGTATGTCCAAAACAGTCACTTAGGACAGCGCCTACAACGAAAATATTTTTTAGGCTATTATACTTTTCTGATTGTCCAGCAGCACTGTCTGGTTTGACCAAATGTGTTGTGAGCTACAAAAGTTGTCCAGTGTGAAGCAGTCTTTTCATGGCAAACAGCACTTGTTATATGCCAGTTATTTACATTGTCATTTCAGCATTGTGCTGAGCGCAATGCTGAACCATCTTTGTTATAAAAAATAGACACCGCCAGCAATACAGCTGATTTGTTGAACTGAACTGCTTCCACAAAACCAATTCAATTTGACATACAGGTGTTTGACATACAGGTGTGTGTGTTACATTTCCTAAAAGACGTTGTTTGGCTTTAGCCGATAAGCTTAAGCCTAATGTTGGCCTACATGCATCGAGCACATTTATCTTCTGTTCATAAGAAAATGAGCTAAGGTTTGCGGCTTGTAGCCTAATTACTACGCCATATCCAACAGCTACTTTACCCATCACAACTGCAATTTTGCTCTAATCTAATGTATTTGCAAAGTGAAACGCAATATTTGCAAATTGCAGTTACTCTGCAGTCAGTAAATACATCACAGAGCTACAGCAGGTCATGTGACTAGACTAGGGTGTCCACTGTCCAGATCGATTGCATCACACGAAGCGAAAGAAAAACTAAAAATTGCATGCCTTTTTTATTCCAATGGCAATTTTGCAGTTTTACGAAATGTAATTTTGCCGTTATCAAAACAAGAAATTCTGCTGGTAAACAAACACTTTTGAATAGAATAAATCTTGCAGTACAACACACTAACAAATAAGATTGGCCAGCTTTGTACGATTTGCGTATGTCTTCCAAAAACTTAATTACTTTCAAAATATTTACTGAAATCAATAGCAACAACATACCGATTGAAAGGCTCTTTTATGAGAANTAATTTAAATTGTAAGAAAGCTTTTAATTACGCAGCCTTACTAGAAGTTCTTGTTTTGTAATTTTCCTCCGGTTGATGATTTGAAAATTAATTAAAAATTTTGAAGTAATTAAGTTTTGTTCACTGAAAGTAAGGCATGCATTTGTGCCTTCATGGACGCTACGCCCCTGGTCCCATTTTCTCGTGTTTGCTTTTATCTCACGTTTTTTATTAAATATTTACAAAAATGTCACTGAACTTTTCATGCTCTTGCGTTGTTATTTTTGTGGAAAAGGTCAAGGCGAATAAACCTATTTGCGACATTCTTTGGCTTTCAGTTATTCCAGTGGACCCTTCTCGCACATTTTTTCGTTCAGTTCTTGTCATGGAAGGATTTACTGAGGTTTTCCATGCGGGATACGTTGCAATTTGGTTTCACTACAGTAGCGTTCTCCCACAGTAGCCTGTCTGTTATTGATATGGTTCCTATGAATCTATCCATCTGAAAATGCACGTTTGAAAGCACTTGGAAGCAAAATTGCTGGTAACTAATAGTGATTCATTCATAAGTACAAAATAAACTGGTTGACAGTTTTCAGTTCAAGACTGCGATTAATGCAGTTTTAAACAATTAATGTTTCATGAGGCGCTGTTGCTACCCCAGATTATAATTTCTGCAACAAACGGTCTTCGTAAATCTGCCGAACATGGCTTTCAACTTTTAAGTCTAAACGTAGCCTTATTTTTCAAAGTTGCACCCATCTTACATGTACGAATTTTCAAATTGCTATATAACAATCTTCCTATAATTGAAATAGTTTATTTTAAGTTTGGTAATTTGTTTTTACTGGTTAGATGTCTACATGAAAAATGTTGTCTTTTCCATTCCAGATGCCTTTTATTTTGTAGAGATTTGCTCACATCTCTATTCGTTAAGCTGGCAACTTATTAAACTGTAGTATGTGTGTAACGAAATTACATGTTGCGTAATAGATTTTTAAGATAATTTCAAATTCTTGCAGTTTGGCAACAAAAGCTCATCAAACAACAACAATTTTGCTCTCTTCTTAGAGAACAAAAATGGGATGATGCAGCAGATTTGAAGAAAAGTCTTGCTTTGCATTACCAAAAGGGATTCGTGAAATAGTTTCGAGATTGGTAAAAGCCTTGTCGCAAAAGCAGCCGCATTCAGGCAAAAAAACATGTTTGAGGAAGCAGTGCTTTGTGCTGACCTTGCTTTTGTTTTATTTCAGGAGTCCAACTTAAGTTCAGAAATTGTTTTACCTAACTTAGAAATGTGCATTGCTGAAATGAAGGAAACGGTGCTTGCAATGGCAGGTGGCCGCTCTGATCCATTTGGCACAGATAATTCTATCCGGTATGTACCTGCCATCAAAATATACGCTTTCCCTCAAATGAGACTAGCAATTAACAATCTGAAAAGGCGTCTTAGACCAACGTTAACGGGTGGAACATTGCTCTACGTATGGTGCTTGCACTACACCGAGTACTGCGAAGGTCTTGTGGGTGAAATGGAAAATCAGGAAAGAACTTTAACAAAGGCAATCCATCTAATGACAATCACTTTTTCAAGAAATGCCCGCAAACACAGAGTCTTTGCTTTTTTGCACCACAATCTTGATGTGATGTACTTTAAAAGGAATCGGTTGCTTAAATCGTTCGAGCACTTCACTATAGCTGTCAAAGCAAAACCTAAAGCAACGGACTAACCCAATGGCACGGAGAAAGAGAGTGATATCGCTCGTACTAAAATCGAGCTTGCCCTATTAATGAATATAAAGAGAGCAAGGCTATGCGCCAAAGCTTAGAGGCTTATGGTATCCTTTCATATGTCAGTTTACTTCCAGTATGGACGAAATACCGCAACGTAATGGCCAAAGTAAGAACTGAAGTGCAAGGGTTTTGTTTGCATTTTTTAAATTGGCTATCGATGAAAATTGCATATAAACAGATGGTGCAAAAAATGTGAAAAGTGCATTTCTACAATGCATTGTTTCTCAAAAGTTGCACATGATGTGGTGGCAATACAGCAAACGCAATTTTCGTTGCGCATTTTAACTTGCAATGTTTGATATGGGATTTTTTGAGAAAAGTTCTCTTTGTGACACTGCGAGAATAAATGCGCAGATGAGAAAATCGTAAAGCCCAGAATATTGAGTCACTTCTGCGATACGACAGATCCCAATCATGTTGATGTGACCATGTGTCCAAAATCTCCCCAGAAATTTGGCGAGGCAACACATGCTGGCTCTACCTACGGAAAAGCGGCCCAGTGGTTATCCAAAGATCAGATGGCGTGACTGCATCTCCGACCTTGCAGAAGTATCTGAGATTTGCTGTTGACTCTGGGATATTTCTAGTCCTATTAGGGCTTCTGTCCCAGCGACTTTCTCCAGAGAAGAAGCGGATATGAAGAAGAATGAATGATTGTTTGCAATACTTTTTCACCTTCTTGTTGTTCAGTTCGCAAGTATTAAACGTACGCATCATAATAACTACCTTGAAGTAAAACGTCTACTGTAATCACATTCAAGTATCTAGGAACAGGTGTAACTCAGTTTGTTTGCCGACATTAATGGTTTTGCAGCTAATCAAATGCTTTTTTGCAGGATATGTACTGCGCAACACGAAACGTATGTTTTTCAGAGCAACATGTTAGCATCGAGTTTGCTTGTAAATTCAGGTTCATCTAAAACCGTGATTGCAAGCCTTGCTGAGTTTTGTTCTGCATATTGGGTGGAGATGCTGCAACATTGCGATAGAAATGTTTGGCTGTTGAAATTTATTCTTTTTTTCAAGTTTGAAAAATTATAATTTTCCATTATTTAATTTGCTGTGGTATTATACAAGTTTAGATTTATGCTGGGAAGAAGTGCTTTGATTCGGTTTTGATCTAAATCCTTGCTGTCACTCTCTGCATTGTTGTGATTGTTAAAGACTCGCAGTTACGAACCGAATTCAGCTGTGTTTAATCGCTTCATGGGGTTCAACACGATGACATAATTTATTGTGCGCTCTTTTTGGGGTCAAAGGGTTTGTTACATTTCTAGTGTCGTCTTAAAACAAAACTTTAATTGACAGCATTTGATAGATGTCCAGCCTTTCCTGGCTGGACGACTTTTGTTGACCCCTTGTGTTCGTCAGTGGAGTTCATGTGCTGGTTTTGGCGATTTCGTAATCCACTTATATCCACGAGCACAGTTACGACCCTACAGTTCATTTTTTTTGTTTTGCCTGTTCCTCACGTGTGAAACGCGCCATGAAAGTGCGACTCCGTCTATTCCCCGGTTAGTGACGTTTTGGCTCTTTTGAGCGTAGGCTTATAGCTGACTTTCTGCCATTCAAAACAGCGAGCTTGGTTACAATCTAGAGACCGGCAATTGGAACTGTGGAAGCCGCATATCTTTTTTTCTTTTGGTACGTACACTTCACTTGTTGTTGTAAAAATAGCGAGCAGTTGTAATTCGCCAATGGACCTTCAATTAGTTGTTGTGTCTTGAAGCTCGCACTTATTAACTGTGCTGTAGATAACCGCAGTTGTTTCCTTCTCTACTTGTTAACTGTTTGTTGCACGCTCGGCTAACTGGTAGTGATAAAGGTATGTCCGCTCAGTTTAGCTGCGTTTAGTAGAAGGTTAGGTTTGTTTCTGTTGTGTTTCAGAAATCGTATTCAACAATCAATCGCTGTTGAAGTTTGATGCTTAAATGGTGACAACAAGTGTTACGCTGATCACCTTCTGTTCGGTACGCAAATTCTGTAGTGAATACGAGGTTGCCATTCAGTTGATGCGCGGAATTTGTAAGACGTCAGGGTAGGCGAAAGGTCGTTGGGTACGCGTTAAAAAAACTTTGTTAGTGCCAGCTACCCACAGCTTGTAAACGAGGCTAGTGCCACAACAGTGATTCACTTTGATATGTGTGATTACCATAGTTTGTTACAACTGCAGAGCATTTTGAAAGAATTTAATCATCCATCATAAATTACAAAAATGCTTGTCGGGAAAGACAGTGTCGAATCTAGCTTGTAACTAACGTTTTATCAAAATGAAACCCTCTCAATTCATANGGATGCCCCTACAAATAACAAATGCAATTAGTGTAATAAAAAGCAATATGAAGTCGTTTTTGTCTAGGTCAGTGTTTCTCAAAGTGGGCGAAATCGCCCCCCACCCTCGCTTGTGATATGCAAGGGGGCGAAAAAGACAAAGGGGCGACAGGTGAGTGAAACAGCACAAAGTGGGCGAAAATGCTCAACCACTAATAGATCACTGAGTAACGTTAGTAGCCTACTATTATGAGTTGTTAGTTTCTTGAAAATTTTAATTTACTATTATCGATGGTGGTTGTTGCTAAAGCAGTTAATCCGCTGAATTTTTACTCTGGATCATCTATGTGCTCGGCTACTGTGTGGATTATTTCAGGACTGCGGAGCCGTCGGAAAAATGATACAGCGCGGGCTCCTGAGCTCTTTTCATGAACATGACTTCAGCTCTGGAGCTCTTGGGTTTCATGAATGTGGCTCCGAAGGTCTCTTTTTTCATTGCTCAGGCTTCAGCTCCGGCTTCTCGTCGTTTTCACAAGTTAAAATTTAAATTGTCTTGGTGTGCCTCAAGTTGAATGGAAAACGAATTAAATCATGTACACAAAACTAAGAGAATATGCCATACCTTTTAGAGTATTTAAATCTAGTATTTTTTTACAAGCACCGCTCTTGCCATGAGGAAATTAGCTAAAAAAACAATCACAGGTTTAAACGGTTCAGAGAAAAGTTGCTATCAGAAACGTAGCTCAAGATAAGGGTAGTACAAACAATTTCTGGAAAAGCAGTCGCTGGTTTTGCCGTCAATGCTTGAGGACCGTTTGGTATTTCTTAGAACCAGAATCATGAAAATGACTGTTTGGAAAACTACATTTGTGTCCGAGCATTTAAACACCGACCAGTCGCAAATGGCCAAGTGTTTTGCACTTCACCTGTTGCAATCTTGACGATTCCAGCTAAGAGTGCTGCCCAGGCAAACCACATAAAGAGCGTAAAACAGTCGACTCGCATGTGTTCTTTCAAACACACACACATTTGCATTAACACAAATGCGAAGATTTGTTTGAAATCCTTTGTTCAAAGAAGCAGTATGACTTTTAGCAAGAAATTCGCATTTGACTCAATTAACATAGCTGAAAACTTCTGATTTCTTATCGTTTGCACTCATAATCAGCAGCGATTAATTGCCGAGTAAAGCGCATTTTAACAGGCAATGCTTGGGAGAAAATAAGACTGGTAGCAGTGCTGAAAACATACATCTTTTTTTCCACAAATGAAAACTTCAAGAAATGTCCACATTTGTTTACATTGATATTTATACCTTCCTGATTTTGTACTGCTATGCAAAGCAACGTTAATTCGCTATCAAATTATTTATGACTGTCATGTTATGCTACTGCTTGTAAACTTAATATTTCCTAATGAACTTTTAACAGTAATCTAGTAAACCTTGCTAATAAGCTTAATGGTTTCTAAAAAGAATTCCTACTTCAAAATGGCGTGCCGTGCATTTCGCGCTTAAATCTGCAATGGTATCATTTCTTAATCATACTCCTTGCTAACACAATGGCTACGAAGCTACAAAAGCTATGGCTAGTTGATTATATACCTGCTCATAACATAGCTCAATTCTTTTTATATCGTTACACTACAAACCCGGTTTGATCGTTCTGACTAGAAAGTACGATGTTGTGGTAGTTAATGTTTTTCTTACCTCTACAACAGGCGTTCTAACTATTTTGCTGAGGGAGCCAAATCCAGACGCACGATTTTATTAGAGAGTCTCACAAAATATTTTACCGCAAGTCAATTGACACGATTGCTTTATTGCACTAATGAAGTCTGTCACACAAATTATTAGAGGTGTTACTGAAAGACTCTGCCTATCAAAATGAATCCTTTCCCAGCAAAGAATCAGGCACTAAGCTCTTAGAGCAGGGGTTCTCAACCTTTTTTATCCCGTTTACCCCTTGCCAACTTCCAAACATAAAATCTATCCCCTGTTTTTTGTTTACTCACTAACGCTGTAGAAAAATGTACAACAGTATCATTTAATTTACCCCCAGTACAGGTTAAATTTACCCCCGGTTGAGAACACCTGTCTTAGAGAGTATATATTTCGCCTACGAAGTAGGCATCATTAGCTCTTACTCAAATAGAATCTGTTACAGAAAGATTCCTAAAAAGCCGCACAAAAGATGCTTGGGAGCTGCATGCGCCTCTTGGAACAATCTTTTAGAACCATCGTTCAACCAGTAACACCACGCCTACCAGCTAAGGTGCCACAATATTACCAAAGAAACATCACAGGTTTGTAGATCCATTGTTGTAGTCTGGTGTCATAAATCGTGGCTATCGCGTTTAGTGTGCTATAAAGAGCACTCGCAAGTCCATTTGACAAAACTGTTAGTATCTAGGAAGGAAACCGGAGCCGGAGCTACCTCTCAAAGGGCCATACCTTCGGCTCCAGACCTAAATTTTAAACTGAGCATCATTTGCTTCTGATTTTTAATTTGAGCTTCCACTCCATGCAAAATGCCCAGCTCCGCCTCCGTAGCCCTGGATTATTTCCACACGAATTCTGAACGTAATATTAGTGTCGTAATCGAATTCCTTATTTCAGCTTTTCAATGGCTTGGTTCAGCTATTTAATAATTGCTTTAAATAAAATTCTTTAAATTTTCCATCTTGTGTTTGCTTTATCAGGCTTGGGGGGGCGAAAATGACGTGTCAGAGTGAAAAGGGGGCGATGGAGGAAAAAATTTTGAGAAAGGCTGATCTAGGAATATTGTCGTTGCATAGTGAACAGTAACAATATTATCTCTCATCCTAAATTGTCAGTTCCTTGCTTTCAATGAGATGGCATTCAAAAGCTCTAGGTTTGCTGCAAGCTATCGAGAAATCA
>JGI24158J21664_10010366_pt1 | contig 12430 bp, 9 predicted proteins | sample Ectturendosymbi3_FD_21664 | JGI IMG/M metagenome (IMG submission 21664) | reverse complement strand
GTACGCAAGAAAACTTTCAATTTTTATTATGTATAGAAGTCCAGCAAACGTTTAGTTTTCCTTTTTCCCTCCTGAGACATTATCAAATTCCTGAATGCTTCCATGTTAAAAAAAGCTGTTTTTGAGCTCGTGCAACAGTTCTATCATGCTACAGAAATTGCTAATGTAGCCAATGCGGTCAGCGCTTGCGCTGATCAGCCTTAGCAGACAAAATAAGGACAATTGTTTCGGATAAAATGAACTATCGCGGAACACAATCTTAAACAAGCGTAGTGGTTGGAGGGTTTGCAAAAAGTGGTGAGGTGGTTTTTGGACGCAGACAATAGCCCGAATTCCCACCAAAACCTAATTATTACTTTTTGGCCCATTTACAATGTTTCTTGAAATTTGCATGCAAATTTATTCTATGGTATTTGCAATAAGTCGACAAATTAACAAGCAAAAAGTATGCGAAAACAGTTAATCTCAATTGCGCAGGTAATAAAGTTTTCGTAAAATATCAAGCTCAAGGGGGGGTTTTAACCCCAACCCCCCCCCTTGCGTACGCCCTTGAAAACCCTACAGGCGTGGCTCAGATATCCTGTTGCGCACATAATACGGTTGTTCTCCAAGGGTTGTTGGTGGGATGTCCGACTCAACTATCAACATGCGGCCACTGCACTCTATAGCCACCGCGCCAGTTGAACCTTCGTCGTTCATATGTTTTTATCTGAAAATTTGTATAAAGTGCCTTTCTTACAGTACCTTTCCAAGTGATCACCCACTTTCCACACAGGTATTCTTTTCATCTCCTGTGTTTTTGTTTTTTTTTGATGTTGTGCTTTGTTGCTAATTCCCAGCTAATGTACAAATTGTTGCATTTTGTCACTTCGTTTTTCATCTTCACTAACACCTTCAAGTATTGACTTGTACCAGCAATTCGGCTCTGATGAGGAGTTGTCCAATAAGGTCTTTCGCCAACCTTTTGTGCCTCAAATACGTAGCAGAGATGAGCGGGCTGTCGTATTTTGTAATCCAGATCCAGTCCTTATGTTTTAAAAATCGCGCAATTCTTTTCTGTCAACTCAGTCCAAATCCTATCCTGACCCCAAATTTTACGGCGATTTACAGCCCGGACCCAATACACTATTCCAAAATATTTTTATAGTCTGGATCAAATCCAATACTCATCTCTGATACGGAGTTCACACCAATTTGTAGAATTCCTAAATTCTCAATTGTTTTTCTTATTTTTCAACATGGCATTCGTCTTTCTCTCTTTTGGTGTTTTGTTCTTTTCATTGCATTTATGTGACTTGGTGGATTGCCACATAAATGCATGAATAAACTTACCTGAGAAAAGCCCGTGAACCGACCGTAAGTGCGATTTGCCAGTGGCTCGACCTATAGGCCTGTAACCAGAAAATTTTCGGTACCTCAGGAAAAATTTGTTGGACACAGTTTGAAACTATTGTATATAGTTTGAAAATTTTGGGCCCATCTCAGAAAACTCTTCGCTCCCCCTGGTGTCCCAAGCTGGTTACGGGCCTGGTTCGATCAGGGACCGAGTTTGCTGGAAAACTTTGGGGGGGACAAATTTCGTGCGATATGCATGTTACTGCGCATATCAACGTTTCAATGACTTAAAAGAGTTCACTCACCGTAGACCTTTTTGTGAAATTGGCTTAATAGGAATCAGTGTATAGAAATGATATATTTTGTGGACCATGGCCCAAGTGCCCCCTTGGCTACGTTCATGGTGTAATGACAGTTGTATAGTACTGTGGTAATTCTTGACACTGATTACAAGGTATTTGCTTCTTTACTAAGTGCAAAACACTTTANTAATAGCACTTTAAGAGTTCTTTGTCCACAATACTTCAATTATAATTGAAGAAGAATTATTTAATACTTTTAAAGAATAATTATTCTTTAAAAAAAACAAACAATCCATCAAAATTATAGAATTGTATCTCAAATTCAAATAACTGCCAATTATTTGAAAAAGTTACATCAAGTACTCCAATTAATAAATATATATCTCTGAGATTTCATCAGCTGGCATGGTTGCGTCTTACAATGACCCAAAAGTACGCCTAAATCATACCGTTGTTTGTCATGTACATCAAGATAGTATTTTCTGATTTATTCCTCGGATTTATGCTGGGGTTTTCAACAGTGACCACGAGAATTTGTACAACTACATTGTTTTTTATCACAAAACATTGGGGGGACAAACGATATGTGCCTCCTTTGTCCACAAGTTGGGGAGACATGTACGCCCCTGAAACTCGGTTCCTGGCTTCGACACCCGATGCATTTACTTCTGTTTTATAAATGCTTTTGTTGGTTCTCTGAGCACTGAACTAGTTAGATGTTCAGCTAATACGCCAAACGCTCACTTTCCGGTTGCTAGCAGTCCTTACGTTGTTGTTGTTCAATGAACCTTAGCACCTGTTTCTGTGGCCCTTCTACTGTACGGTCAACATAGAAAGTAAACGCTTTAGACACCGATGAGTAGTACATCATGGTCATGACGTCTTGCGCAAACCGCTTGATTGACGCTTCACAGACATGTTGTATTTTGCAGCATTGCGTTAATTAAATTTGTTGTTTCACCGCGTCTAGAAAACTCCTGAACGGACTTCAAAAGCTCCGATACAGTCGGTGTGACAACCGCAAGACGTCTCGTTACTTAAAGTAAAGCTCTGGTCGAGATGAACATTTCTCCAAACCAGCTGTGTTAACATTTGCCCCTTTAATAAACGGACAAACGAAAATATTCCCTTGACTGTCCACGACGCCGCCAAGGACATCGCGGGACGCATGGATTTCTTAAAACTTGTACACCTTGGACGCAAATATTGAATCTTAACTAGGCCAAACGCGCACTGCCACCTCTACACTGATTCGACTGTATCTCTGTTTAGCGCAGCGTATGTGAGCACACGGGCCGTTTGCTGAAATGAATTGATTTCACGAACGACACGAACTGAAAGAGGAGAACGACGGAAGCTACTGAATATCCATTCTAACACTTACGCACACAAGAAGAGTAAGGGTTCGAAAACATCACACCAACGGAGTGTGCACCTACAATGACGCACTGTTGGTATTCGACATGTTGTCAGTTGTCGTCGAGCGGACCGTCACTGTACCCGCTCAAACACCTCCGCACCATGCACAGGACGCAGTTACTTCTTAAAAGACTTCGCAGTCACTGATGATTTCTTTGACGATTTTTTAGCGACGGACTTTTCTGTGGAGGTTTCTTCGACGGTTTTCTCGGGGCTGGTCTTTTCTGGAAGAGATTTTTGGCAGTGCGCCTTTCTGCAGCTTGAGAAATCTTCTCAGACGCCGATTTTTTAGGCGTGGACATCTTCACAGGCGGCGTATTAATCACGTTTTCACGAAGCCTGGCCGCAGCCGGCGAACGTTTCCCGGCCACGATGTTAGTTTTTCGCGGTCTTCCCACAGGGTTTTTGGCTCTGGTGGTTCCTTGAAACAGTTTGTTTACTTTGAACCGACCCACAGCTCCACTACCGCTGACATTTATCAGCCTTTGCTCTCTCGCCATGCGGATCAACTGGTTGCTGATGTAAGTGCTGGCGTTGGAACTAACAATGTAGTTAGCAACGATGTACTTAACAATCAACTGCCTCGAGACTCCCTTGCGATCTTGCTGATTCACGACCGCATTCCAGATCATGTCGCTGTACGAGGGGTGGTCGGATGTTTTCCTGACGGCGCGCGGCTTTCCTGCACTCCTGGAACAGCCAGGATGCGCTTTCACAACCGCAGAAACCATACCGTGCGTTATTCAGGATTGCAACACAATGCAGAGTCACGTTTTAGGTACTGATACCCAGTTCTGAAACACAATCGCAAGTACAGGGTAAGAAACAAGCTTTTGTAGAAATAGGATATTCCAGACCGTGCCCAGAAAGATGTTAAAATGTCACGGAGCAATCGCCGGACCACCAGGCAAAATTTTATCGACATTTCAGCAGTAACCGGCAGCGCTACTGGATTAACGGTCCGTTACCGCTTTAACGGACAATAAACGTTCGCGTATACATGCCCAAGGTCTGACATTTCCACGTAACCATAGGAACGAACAACCAAAGCAAAAAATTATGAAGGTCTCTGTGAAAATAACCACTGAATTCTTCATGTTATCACAAAACTTTGACAGATATTTTGTTTTATTGCAGCTATTTTCCTATTACACTTACAGCCATGACTCAACTTGCGAAACAAGAGACACGACCAACCACTGGGCACTGGCTGACGCACAATCGAAGCCAAATCTTCTAAACTGGAATCAAACTCGTCAGAACCTGCTCCTGGCGATCGTTACCTAGTCTCACAATTCTGTCGATGGTGCACAGGGTTGCCATTGCCAGGTTGTCTTGGACGTTATTATTCTGAAATTCGGACATTTTAGGACAAAAACAATGCTTTATTTCTGGTCCAGCACCGGTACTACTGGGTATAGTGGGCCGTGGCGTTGACAACTCTTATGAAGCAATACTACCTCGAAAGTGCATACAGTGCACACGCACAATATTTTTAATCATAGGCTGCAGAGACGCTGTGGCCGGCTGAAAGAAGTGACGAAAAAACGAAAATTAAGGCTCGAATCAGTGTCTCAGCAATAAAAGCAGCGTCGCCGTTTGTGTTCAAACAAACTCGGGCGAAGTCATTGCGCAATACTCTCTCTAGTCTATGCAGGCCCGTCGCCAGGATTTAGCAACAGGGGGGTCACATTTTTAAAATACAGTATTGGATGTATGCAGCAACCGGGGGGGCAAACGTAAAATGGGGGGCACAGATTTCAAATGGGGGGCCGGGCACACTGGCCCCCCGCTGGCGACGACCTTGAGTCTATGTAAGGTGTCTCCAAAAACTACGACCCGGGGACCAAATCCGGCCGGCGAAGCCATTTCATTCGGCCGCAAAGACATTTTGTCAATAATGAAAAAAAAATATATTTAATACAAATTTGTTGATTTTGTGGAGTGTAACAGATCCCGAAACAACGACATTACGTAAGATGTCCGGTCCTCGAACTGTTGTGTTGTAGCTTGTGTGACCCTCGGACAAAAAAGTTTGGAGACCTCCGCTCCATTTCATGACGTCCATTCAAGGCTCTAAGTTTTCTGTAAACGTTCGAGGAATCAGCCGACTGTGCTCTGCTCTCGTCTTTTTGCGATGATTCAAACTTGCACATATTTATATTCAATTACCATAACTTGTCTCCACGAAAGTGGAGGGTTTGAATCAATCAGGAAGTTTTTAATAAATAGGGAATCGATTTCACTTAACACTACGTACGTACGCATCAAATTCCACAAACTCGCCTCGACAGGACCATCTTCACGGCACAAACTACTAATTTATGGCTCAGATAGTGGCTAACCGGCTACAGTACAGTATGTTGTATCTCTCATGCCTTTTGATTGATCGTTGAACACAAGAAAGTGTATCTTTCTGAGGCGAATGAAATTCGGACAAAAAAAAACAAATGAAACGCTCGCCGTCAGACACAGCTGGTGAAATCAGGACAATTTATCATTTTTACCTGATGGTGCAGCTTTTCAGCGTGGCTGCTACAGCACAGTAGACAACTTTCAACAGCCAAACGCCATGAAGCGAATAAGAAGTGATTTTGACGTAACAAACAGAACAAAATCACCACTGACTAGCTAATCGAACGTTCGCTCATCAGACTGTCGTATGACGCATCTCGCTGACTACAGCACTGAGGTAAAAGTACGTTGCAGCCACTGTGTTTATTTAAACAACTGAGATACCTTGCATTCCTACTGCGAAGTTCATCTAACACTCCCATGAGCAGTGTTGCCACTGAGGTCCGGGTCAGTCTCGTTAAATCAGGTTGGTTGTTGCTTTTTTCAACATCAGAGATATCATCGGATTTTTACGCTACAGTTTCATACAAGCTAAATGCTCGTAGTACCGAGAAGGCTAACAAAGCGCAATAATCTCGTTGAATCCGAAACAGCGACGCGTAGTCACTAAGTGGAGAAGTCAGTTATAATTTACGTAAGATGTTATTCTCACGCAGCGAAGAAAACGTCTTTAGCTTGGAACGATAACCAAACACACATTAGGGTGAGAGATTGGTGAAAAAGTTAAAAATCGTGAACCTGACTTACTTTCGTCCTAAAAGGAGAGGAAATATAGAAAACACAAACAACAGCTTAGTCAACATTAGCTTGCCACCAAAACCATCAGACATCAGAAATTTCTCTGAAAACATTAGACCTCACCTGTTGTTAAAACATCTGAAGTGGCAACACTGCCCATGAATGTGGCAAAACTGCCCAGTGCCCATGAGTCACGACCAATGCAAACCTCTGAATATATACTTGCAGGTGCCTTGGTGGCGGACGCCAGCGAAACGCATCGGAGAACTACAGATAACAAGTTCTACTGTTGTTTGTACAGATTTTGCCGGCTCACAGAAGATCTACTTCTGCCAGAACTTTCCGAGACCAGAAACTGTCAGTGATGGTGGCACTTCTTTAACGAGCAGAAACATTCAGTGGCGTACGCAGAACATTTTCATGGGGGCTTTCATTCAGCGGCATATGGTGGTCATTTGTATTTGATGTGCGTTGTTTGTGACGTCACAATTTGACGTCATATTCATGTTTACCAACCAATGTTTGGGAGAAGTTTGTTGACATAATATGCATATTCTTGTACGTGCACTCCCCTTGATTTATGTGTCATTGCACTGAATACAAACTATCAGCGCTCCTAGTTACAGTAGGATATCGGAGGAAAATAAACTCAACGCTACGACTCAGCAGTTCATAACTGCAGAAATATCAGGCTGCGCATTAAAACAAGGGAGTAAAACACACTCATCATTGCGTCAGAGCAATTTACAACTGCAACATGAGGCTTCGCTAATGTCTTGTCGAATACGGGTAGTCGAGCATGAAAAGTGTGCGGCTGGACTGGCTGGCGCACACCCCGATTTGTAAGATCGAATCTTGCTAAATTATACACAAGAACTGAGAATGCGCATTAAAAACGCAAGAAACCTTTCAAGTTTTCGCTATGTGTAGAAGTCTACCAAACTTTTGCTTTCCTTTTTCCGTGCTGAGATATTATCAAATGTCTGAATGCTTCTATGTTAACAACAGCTGTTGTTGAGCTCGTGCAACAGTTCTATCATGCGACAGAAAATGGTAATGAAGCCAAGTCTGCAAAAAGTGGTGACATGGTTTCTGGATCCAGACGATATTCCGGATTCCCACCAAAACCTAATTACAGTAGAATTTTCCTAATTCGTCACCTCAATGGGATTAGAAAAAAGTGACGATTTAGACAAAATGACGAATTATGCAAGTACCATAAAATGAACTGCAGAAATAGCTACTCTCAATCGAAATTTTCATTGGGAAAACTTTTTTATTGTTTAAATCAAACTCTTTACTTCCTCTACTCTATCTCGACTCCTCCATTTAATCTGAAACCTTTGAAATCTTTAATAAACTTTAAAGACTTTCCGCATTCTCTCAGTGGGAGTCGGGTCGCGCTTCGCACCTCGTGTGTAAATTCGATAAACAAATTGCGAGGTGCAACAATTCTCAGATAAAGATCCTTAATTTGTTTGAATTCCCACACGTACTAGCTGCTTAAAGATCAATAGAGAAACTGCAAATAATGTATTAGCCGAACAAAACGCTTCTCATGCATAGAAAGAGGTGACGAATTGAGCAAATTGACGAATTAGACGATGGCGAATTAGACGAACAGAAATGCACGCAAAAGATAAAATTCTGCCGGGACCGACGAAAAAGTAACAAATTGAGCGAATTGACGAATTAAACGATGACGAATCAGACAAATTCTACTGTATTACTTTTGACCCATATACAATGTGCCTTGACATTTGCATGCAAATTCATTCTGTGGTATTTGCAATAAGTCGACAAATTAACAGCAAAAAGTATGCGAAAACAATTAATCTCCTCTGTGCAGGTAATAAAGTTTTTGTAAAATATCAAGCTCAAGCGGTTTAACCCCAAACCCCCCTTGCGTACGCCCTTGGAAACAGTCACAAGTTTTAATGCTAGCAGAAATCGTTCAAATCCTCCATTCACCCTGTATCGTTCTTTCATCATTTTAGATCTTACATCATTCGTGAAAAAGGTTATTTGCGTGCTATAGCATTAACCGCATGGCATACAGGACCAAGTCTACCACATGACTCATTCTCAGTCTGACATATAGCCTTGCGTTGTAGCAGGAGTGGGCAAACATTTTCTACGGAGGGCCACATTGAAAGCTTTATTCATTGCTACCGGGAACCAGTGGCGTTACGCAGAAATTTTTCATGGGGGGAGGGGGTCATTCAGTGGCATATGGTGGTCATTTGTATTTGGTGTGCGTTGTTTGTGACGTCACAATTTGACGTCATGTTCATGTTTACAAACAACGTTTTGACGAAGTTTGTTGACACAATATGCATATTCTTCTACACGCACTCTCCTTATTTTGTGAGTCATTGCACTGAATATAAACTATCAGCGCTCCAAGTTAGGATATCGGAGGAAAATAAAATCAACGCTACGACACAGCAGTTCATAACTGCAAAAATATCAGGCTGCGCGTTAAAACAGGGGAGTAAAACACACTCATCATTGCGTCAGAGCAATTTACAACTGCAAAATGAGGCTGCGCTGATGTCTTGTCGAATACGAGCAGTCGAGTGTAGAAAGTGTGCGCCTGGACTGGCTGGCGCACACCCCGGTTTGCAAGATCGAATCTTGCTAAGCACAAGAATTGAGAATGCGTATAAAGTACGCAAGAAACCTTTCAATTTTTCGTTTTTTATAGACGTTTTGCTTTCCATTTTCCCTGCTGAGACATTGTCAAGTTCCTGAATGCTTCAATGTTTAAAAAAGCTGTTTTTGAGCTCGTACAACAGTTCCATCATGCGACAGAAAATGGTAACGTGGCCATTGCGGTCAGCGCTTGCGCTCATCAGCTGCAGCAGACAAAACAAAGACAATTTCGGATGAAGCGAACTATCGTGGAACACATGCGTAGTGGACGGAGGGTCTGCAAAAAGTGGTGAGGTGGTGACGCAGACGAAAGCCCGAATTCCCACCAAAACATGATTGTTACTTTTTGGCCCATTTGCAATGTTCCTTAAATTTGCATGCAAATTTATTCGGTGGTATTTTCATTAAGTCGACAAATTAACAAGCAAAAAGTATGCGAAAACAATAATCTCCTTTGCGCAGGTAATAAAGTGTTTGTAAAATATCAAGCTCAAGCGGTTTAATCCCAACCCCGCTTTGCGTACGTCCTTGCCGGGCACCGCATATATTACATCTATAATCGCTTGTTTAAAAACTTTAACAAAAACGTTTTACATTAGCTAGCACAAAATGAAGGTAACAATAGTCACTTCTGGTTGAGTAAAAATGCGGTTTCGAATGAAACGCGTGGAATAACATCTCGTGAATTCTAATCAAATCCAGGGGTCTCCAAACTTTCTTGTCTGCTGGCCATACAAGCTATTGCACAACAGTCGAGGGCTAGACATCTTACACAATGTGATTGTTTCGAGATATGTTGCATTCTACCACATCAACAATTTTTTTGTAAATTTTTAATATCATTTTTTCATTATTGACGTAACGCCTTCGCGGGCCGGATGACATGGCTTCGCGTAGTTTGGAGACCCCTGATCTAATCTTTAAAATTACTTTTACATAGACTCGAAATATGTAGTCTACTATCTATGTACTAGTGACTGCCCTGCGGGCCGCAGTAAAAGCCGTAGTTTGCCCATCCCTGCGATATAACATTCATTCTCCACAAAAGGTGTGCGTCGGAAAAACTACTTCTTTTTCTGCTGAAACAGAGTCAGAAAACAGTGAAACCTTCATGAAAATCTGTTTCATTTGAAAACATTTTTGGCGTTTTCAAATGAAATAGATTTTAATGAAGGTTTCACTAGAAAGATGTGGTTCAGGAGCCCAATTTTTATTCCTTAAATTCGTCCAAGATATTTCATAAATACACGAAGAGTAAAGAGCTTCACACAATTCGCGGTTATGTCATTGACTTCTGGAAAATACAAAACAGGTGCCACTTGACACTAAAAACCAGTGAATAAATTAGACATGTCACCAGGTTTTCGCTGTTAAAAAGATAACGTTTCCCAGTGCAATCCAGGCCCGTAGCCAGGTTTTAAGATTCGTGGGAGCACAAAACATTTTTACGGGGAAAGCGTTTTTGTTTTTCGGTGTTTTAATAAAAAATTTTCTGGGCACAACAAAATTTGGGGGGCACAAAAAATTGGGCGGGCATTGCACCCGAATGCCTCCGTGTGGCTATGGGTCAGGTGCAGTCTACACTGCTGTAGTGAAGTGACACAAAACTAGTAGGAGAAACAAACGTAGGAAAAAATAATTTCGCATTGGTCCAAACTGTTTTCGCACTTTCACCGAATAACTACGGAAAGAAAGTCGTAACTAGATTTGATGACCAAATTACCCCCAAATTCAGAATTTTATAAAAACGTCCACATTAAATTTCAAATCGCCCAATAAAATGCCCTTTCTCAACAAAACGCTCAGCATCAAATGGGAGGCATTGATAGGAAATGGAAAGCCGAGTATCGCTTACCACTCCACCGGTGACAGTCCTAGAACAGGGTCTCCAAACATTTTTGCAGAGGGCCCCATAAGCTGTTACACAACAGTTCCACAAGGGCCGACATCTTAGGCAATGTCATTGTTTCTGGATAGATTACATTCCACCAAATCAACAAACGTTTCGTAAATATATTATTTTTTCATTATTGACAAAATGACTTGCGGACCGGATGAAATGGTTTCTCCGAATTCGGTCTGCGGGTCGTAGTTTGGAGACCCCTGTCCTATAATAAATTACGTAAAACAAGTGTTTTGTCACAATGCGAGAATAAAGACGGTCATGAAATGTGACTTCTTGCCACAATGGACCTCCTGGGTTTTGATCTTTTCATGCTTTGGTTCGTGCGACAACTGCTCAATGCACTGCACGCTGATCTCAAAGCTTAAACTTAATCTGCATTGATTGCGCAAAATGGTCGACACCGGAACCTGGCACAGGTGCTGACGCAACGGGTGATACGATCGCACGCATGCTACGCAGACTTTAAAGATGTCATAATTCCAGTGACCAACCAAAGACCAGCTCTCGGTTTGGAGCCGAAAAGATATAACGGGACCGGGGCAACAATTGCCACATTTTATCNAGTTTTTTTATTCACCGACGCCTATAAAGCATAAATCGTAATTGTTTGCGTTTTCCACATTCAAGGTCTCTGTTNCTGAGAAGATGCTGTCGCCCAGTAGCAGCATCTTCGTAAGTTATTTGGCCCGACAAATCCTTGCTACGAAGTGGGAACCCTGGCAGAATCCGAATCTGCCGCACTTTTATCGAATGAATGGTGGTGCCTGTGCCTTTTATTGTATTTTACTTTTTCTGTAATTGTTTACAAGGATCTTGCGGCAAATCCGACCTAATGCGGGGCAACCTTGTCGGGAGGTGTTGCTCAACACTGACCTCCTTTCCTGGTTCACATTTGTCATCGTACACCACTGCATCGTTTGTATCGATCTGGGAACTGGGAAGGCATTGCCAAAGTACAGCTTAGTAATTGTCAACAATGCTGAAGTTGCTGGCCATTTGTTGCAATCTTAATGCGTCCTAGAGCGATGAAGGGTATTTTACACGCGTGCAAAAGGGAGACAGCCAGATTTTTTAACTAACATGCACGCACTTTAAAGCGTCTTTCTCTCTTCGATGCAATTCAATGCCATCTGCAGATTTTGTTTTGTGATATGAAGAGGATGCAGTATTTTGTGGACCTTCAACGGCCACCGCTTTTGGCTTGGCGATTCCCAATTTACCAAAGCGCATCAATACAAACATTCCTGAAGTTTCCACAAAGCTGAAACCGATCATTATGTTGTGCAGCAACGACATTAAACTTTTTGAATCTTCCCCGAAGAAACGTTAAAATATTCTCAACATGTCCGTTCCAACCATTGCCGTCGTCTTCCAGCAACTCAGAATCCCGGCATGTGAATCGTTCGCTACGTTTTTGAAAACCTTGTGAATGCGGTTTCGTGATTTGTTTTATTTGGTTGTTAGTTTCAGTGGAATCGTAAATGCAAAATAGTTGTTCTCTGAAGTAACTGAAAATTCAAGTCGCAATTTGCAATAATTGGAAAGAATAGTTTTACTTATTGCACATTTATACCACACAAATTTGCTTAAATACGCTTACTCAACAAACAAGGTGGAAAATACTGTAAACATGTTTCATAGCACAAAGATGGCGGCAAGTAAATCAGTCACAGTTTACTGACGGGGAAACTAGTTTCGCGTTTTCCAACGCATCATCAGT
>JGI24158J21664_10010363_pt1 | contig 12433 bp, 4 predicted proteins | sample Ectturendosymbi3_FD_21664 | JGI IMG/M metagenome (IMG submission 21664) | reverse complement strand
TGTTTCCAATGAAAACTTCAGCGAAACACTTTGGCCTAGCGGTTGGGCCCTAGGCCAGGCAACATGAGCCAAAATAATCCTAAAACTACTTCACTTATGACGTCAGTCACAAAAAATCCGCATCCCCCAACCAAAAATTTTTTTTCGAGGGCAATCTAGACTGGCCGATCTGTTTGAGCCCTTAAACAGCTCTCTAGCGCAATCAGTGGTGGAGCTAGGGCGTTGGTAAAGCAACCGAAAACTGCTGTTTTTTAGGCTGAAATCGAAGTATGAATATATTGTAGACCGGTTCTCAAAGTGTTAAGATGTAGAATTGCAACATAGTTGCACACTGCTTTGTAGTTACATGCCATATTAGCACATACCAAGTTACAGTATATTTGGCTTGTGACTAGTTATCAGCCTTTTTCCTTGTACTTGCAAACCCCTGAGTACATCAATATTTTTGTCATGGACCCCTATAGCCAATTTTTTTCGATTAAGAAAACACAGCATGTTAATGTTAGAGTGGGAATGTGATGTGAAATCATCCTAGCAAAGCATGATTTATCTTATCCACTATCAGAATGTAAAAGAAGTATTATATGGCAAGACTCTGCTGTAGCTTCCAAATGCACTGCTTCAACTTAAGTGCACCCAAGGTTACAAACCACGGCCTTAGAGGATATTTTCCAATTTCTTTTTGTATTTACATGTTTTATTGTGTACAGCACTTGAATTTGAAGTTGCAGACTGTGCAACGTGCGCAGTGCACATTGTGAAGTCAGTTCAATTGTGTTTTGTTTAAAAAGCAGCAGTAGCAGTGACCACTCATTGTACTAGAAATGAGAAGTCTTTCACATGTCTATGCTTCCAGCTTTCTACACAACAGTATAAAGTTATTTCATTTCAAAGGGCTCCATGTGTAAGTGATCAAGTGGTAAATATGAACTATTACTTATGTGCAAAGCAGTTAATTTTTTAATTAATTTAAAAGATTGTTTTCCAAAACTCAATTTTTTTGTTCTTTCCAGTTGTCAAATTAGATTTGAAACACGTTACCAATAAATGGCCTAACCACTGATTGTGAAACTCATTGCAGGTAAAAATATATCAATAGATCTTAGTTGTTTTTCACAGCAGCAAGAACTTAGACATTTGGTGCATGTCATGACCTAAATCAGTTCACATGTGGCAAAAGGCAATTTTTCACAAGAGTACCAAAAAAAGAGATACACAGCAACAGTAGTTTTTCGTTTTCAAGAAAGTAGTAAAGAATGGATATATGAATATGTGGCTATTCAGAAATGTTGCAGATCGTATGTCTATTGATTGACTGTTGAAACAGTTTCAGGATCAACTAATATTGGTGAAGTATTTGCTTGGTCAGCTGAATACCAGTGAGCATTTAGCATCTAATAGGTAAAAGTGTATTGTTTTAGGTTGTGGCTACAAATGTGCATCTTCAGGAGGTATCAGAGACCTCTTACTGGCATAGGTTCTTGATCTACATTTTCATGGTTGGTCAATTTACTCTTGGGTGTGCAAACTGTATGCAAAATTTCATAACTGTTGTGCCAAATTTTACAATAGAATGATTTAGTACTGTTTCATGTTTTTGTCAGAACAACTTCAACTAAAAATCACCTCAAAAACGTGTACACCTGTCTTACATTATGTACTCTATCTGCTGCCGCTGGATCATTCCTGTTTCTTAAAGGTGGATTTGAAAGTGTAAGTTGCGTGTGAATTGGATTTTTGTAACCTGGTGTTTTTTCTTTTGGTTGAAATTTAGGATTATCCTTATTGTGTCAACTTCTGTGTTTTAGGCTGGATTTCTGTCTGCTCTGCTTTCAATTGGGCTGATGCTGTGGCTTGCGTTTACCTCTCATACAAAAGAAAATCAAACAAAAAGGTTTTGCATCCTTGCTGCCTTTGGAGCGTCAATGGGTACTGCAGATATTTTTCTGCTTATTTAGCCAACATAGTTTGTAATTGGTTTCATTTTAATTTAAGTAATGTTAAAACTTCCCAGTTTCTTACATTGTTACATCAATGTGGTTTTGTTACCATTCCATAGTAAATAAATATACACTCTGGCAGAGCTCTACTTGTTTTGGTCTGTTTTTTTTGCTGAGACATTTAGGACATTTGTCTTGTAATATTACACAGGCCAACAAAAACCTTTGTTGTTTTAAACGAGGATATGACTTAATTTTTTTACATTCCATAACATTTGGGTGCTGATTCCAAATTTGACATTCACTTTCTGGTACATCAAATTTTGGAGTTACAGCGAAAGGCTGTTTTGCGTATATAAACAGTTGTATGCTAATATATTAGCTTCTGTTTCCAAGTGAAAAAAGACCTGATTATTCAGTCTATATAAAGTTTATTAATTTACTACAAATGATAAAAAAAACAAGTTGAGCAAATAAACAGAGAACTAGTGGAACTCATAAAACTTCTACAGTATAAGTGTTTTGAACAAGATTTTCTTTTAAAAAGCGTGGCTGCAACTGGATCACCATGAGATAACATCCAGCAGGCGATACCATAATTGATTCTTTTCAGAACCCCTGGTATCTTGCTTCCATAGCTTAAATATTATTCACCTGGTAGGCACTCATGATATCAAGGTTTTCCAAAAACATTGGTGTGACTGAAGAAAATGCATCTTTAGAGATATAGGCAAGCCCATCTCCATGTAAGCTAAAGCATTTCTGCAACTCCTGCTTAAAAACAAAGAGCCTTGATATTTCCAATAAAGATCGAGCGTATCCACCTGAATGCCTTCCAAGTTTGTAACTCAGCGCATTCTTAACTGGATATTCCTAACTCGAAGTTCCGATCTGTCAAAACCTCTACAGATCTATGGGCCCACAAAATTCTTTCAATTTAGCTTTCCTGAGATCAGGAAACTTGTCACACAAATAGTTAAAGTAAAGCTACTGGAATTGCATTTAGCCATTGGTTTCACAAAATTTTTCATCAAGTCCAATTTTATATGCAGAGGTAACATCAGGACTTACTGTGATTTGCTAGTGGAGTATGCTGAACAATGTTCACTCCAGGAACATACAGGTTTCTTGTGGATGAATGTTGCTTTTCATACTGATCTGCAGTGGCACCTACAGTAGTTGTCCCATAAACATAAAAAACAGCAGTCTTGGTAACCCCTATGTGCATTCCCATTAATGTGCTTATGACCCTGAGCTCCACACGGTCTCCACTGGTAGTCAGTGTAGCCAAATAAAAAGCATTCAAAACAATCGGATTGTTATCATACAATTCATTCAAATGAACTGAATGTGCAATGGGGATTTATTGTTTTATATTGCCTGTGTGCACAGAGGTATCAATATGTCACTCAATAAAACAGATTCTTGCATGTAAATCACTCAGTTAAGGTTGGCAAACTTGCTTTACTTTTGCGAATGGTATGTCTGCTACATCAATTATTATTCTGTGTTATGTCACAACACAAAACAATGCTGCTTTCTGTTGTTCATAGGCCAGTGGTAGGCTAGGTAACTGGAAACCAAAACGCAGATATCTCAAATTAGGTGTGCTACAAAAAATAATAAAATTTTTTAAATCAGTGTTAAAAACATTTTTAGGGACACTTATTGCAATCACCATTTAAATTTTGCTGTTGTCCAGTGTCATTAAAACCCGCCATAACAGTATTCGCTTGCCTGCTTTTTCAGACATCATGACTGAATTGACTTACTTTTTTTCAGTCATTTCAAAAAATTTTTGTCTGTGACCGTAAAAACAGGTTCTGGCCCTGTTGGACAACCAACCAAAACCTATTGACCTTTACCTTTTATGTATTTGCTATGTTTTAGAATTTAGACCTTCCGTTTATTAATTGTCTTTGGCTTGGCAAATGTCTTCAAATTATCTGCATGTTTTACCAGTTGGCAAACAGAATGTTTAATACAAAATCATTTGTCTTGGTATATTGTATTCATTTTTTATTATGTTCTGATATGCTCAGCCTTAGAATATGCTCTTATACAACAATATAATGTGTAGATAAACTGAATGGTTTTTGCGATGTGGCCACATTTACTCCAGGGATTTCCCGTATTTAGTACTTGTTTGTACTGTGCAGTGTAACTGTCACACAGAAGTGGTTTCTCTTTGATAATATATTTTTTTTCATTTTGTTTTTAAGGGTTAATTGTTGTTTGGTTTGTCTGAACAACTTTATTTCAAAAATTTTTTACAAAAGTTTATCTGTGTTTTGTCTGTAGCTAACTGTGATAATTTTCCGCCGATAATTATTTGCACAGCATTAAGTTCTGCTGATGGCAGATCACTTGCGTTGTTTTACCTGTGAAGTTGGCCAATGCTGTGTCATCCTGCCACCATTTCTAAAAATATGGTATAGTTTCTTTTCTGTTGAAAGCTTTGCTTTTTTTCGTTTCAAGTCTGACCAAAACTGAATATCTAATTTACATAAAAATAATATTTGCTTTTCAACAGAAATAAAAGCTGCATTTTAAATAATGCTCTGCAGTTGGTGACAAAATGGTTGTGTGACAGCTTGCAGCTTTTACAAAATGCAACAAAATATAATAAGATGGGGCGAAGAGTTGGCAAGTTTGAATATCTCTATTTCTGACATGTGTTTTTCCTATTTGTTTGGCAAACTCCTTTCAGTTAAGCGTCGTTTGTGCCTTACAAAAAACTTGTGTGTAATGTGCCAATGCAGCCATCAGAAGTTAACTCAATTTACGAAACCCGTGATAAACTTCTTGAAGATAAAGTTCACATGGGTGTAGCCAGGAGGGTCACGGATACCCCAGATTTCTAGCATATCTTGTTGTTATGTGCTTTGCTGCTTGCTTAAAGTCAAACTGTTTGGCCCTTCCAAAAGTTTTGGCTGGCTATGCTGCTGAAGGTTTATGATAAATGAAAAAACAACCCTTTGCTAAAAATGCTTTCCTTACACCATTTTTTGTTTATGGGCCACTTTGCTCTGACACATTTTTCTGCTGAGTGCAGTAGTGTGTAAGAGCACTGGTTGAAGCAGATCCCATGGTCAACAACAATCAAACATGCACAGAACTTTGCAAAGTGATGCGTCTGTCTTTTAGGGTTGGGTTCGGCAACCACTGGTCTGGGAGGCATTTGTTACCGGTCCGCACAAACAATAAGTTATTGTCCAAAACAAAAATACCTTGTGAAGCAGGACTTCCTGTGGGGACAGCAACCAAAACAACATCACGAAGCATACTGGACGTAATATATACACTGCGGGTGTCATTGTTTACCATCACCCCCAGATAGGACCATCTCGTTGCAGAGAAACAAGCTTGAGGCTACCACTGATTCTGCGTTATGGAGACTTGTATTAAAGCTCGTTTTTTTCATTTTTCATATTTTAATCTGCCACACCTTGAAGGTCGGTCGGTGGAAATAATGACTACCTACCCTAGTCCGTAGTGCAAAACGGGTTGCCGACCAGTAAGCTGTTTTGGGTCTCCTGTATTGTTATAGCGCGAAAAACATGTAGTTAGCTCAGCTTCTTTGCCACTTGAGCTACACATTCGTTGGTGAAGTGAGTTTTCTGTTAACATTTGGAGTTAAATTGCAGCGCGCTATCCCAACACAGTCACGCATATAACTGGGATAACGTTTAACACATTCGATAAGTTCTGTCGTGGATTGAACATTCCGTACTTTTTAGTGTGGATTATCCTTTTTCTTGAAATATCGTAGACCTGTTATGTGATAATCACATTTTAACATCTCATGAAAAATTGTGGAACTCACACGATCAATGTCTTTCCTTGTTGTTAAGACAAAAATGATCGGACCCAACAAAAATGATCGGTGTAATGCTAAATGCATGTTTGCTTTTCAATATGCAGGTGTCGGTGTGTATTGCACACTGCAGTGACCCACCTGGAACAATCCACCTTTGCATTCTGAATTGTTTTTCTTCCATAATGCAATATCACCATTTTCTGAATTACATAATAATGTATGTCATTCAAAATTGAGGGCAAAGAAGTGTACCCTATCTTTGTTTTCACGAAGTGTTGTTGGTCAGTTCACTCCTTAAAAGTAAGGCTTGGCAAGCATGCGCACAGCAACCACAGAAAAACCATTCCCACACGAACTCTCAGTTTCATGTCTAGTTCATGTGCATGCCCTACTAACGTCTATGGAGTGCATTTCTTCAACTTATGATTTGGTATGGTCCAAACTCAAGGAAAAGTTTAGATGCAGAGAAGGCAGAAAAAAATTGGTCAAAATATCCCGATCGTGCAGAGCTGAAGAAGATAACCATTAGAATTTACTAAAACTGTTGGAATTATTTTTCTCTATTTTTCAAGTCCTTTAAATTCATTGTTGTTCGTTTTGTTTGATTAAAAAAAAGATGGCTAACTGTACAGGTGCCTTTTAATTTTATTTTTTACTTATATTTTTCTGAGGAAAAGTAAAGAGTGAGTTTTTTGGTGAGTTTTACTGTATTTTTAAGTGGATTAAAAAAAACGGGTCGTTTTTTTTACAACATTCCTGCTCTCGCTACAACTCGATATTTAGGAACGATAGATGTTCTGGATGAAAAACCGACCTTAAATCTAAGGGTGTTTCTACTCGTATGCAGGTTGGCACCAACATGACTAAAAACTGCTTTAATGAAGAAGGAAAACGAGTTATGTTTTCCAACGTGCATGGGACAGTGCTCACAATAAATATACTACTAATGCGTAGTAGTCGTCAGTGTCACTGCACTGTGTTACTAGCAGAATTTGGTCTGTGGTTGTTACACCGTTGTTAAACCGATTAACACATAACAGGATTTGGATTGGGTCCTGTGTTGAACTTCGCCATTGCCATCAACCCTCAGATCATCGTCACTGCATTCCTTGCCAGCACAGCCATCTTTGTGTGTTTCAGCCTCAGTGCCCTTTACGCTCAACGAAGGTCCTACCTGTACCTTGGTGGTAAGTTTTGCACTATTGGATGGGAAAGCGTTTTGCCAAGCACTGAGAGCATGTGATACTGATAACCTTTCTAGGCAGAATTGAAATTGTGGTGTTTTATTCAATTCCTGCGTTGTGACGCATGAAGCCTCGAATTTCATGACGTTTGTTTTTATAAAAAACGTTTTTGTATTGTTAGTTTGACTAAGTCTTAATAGTGGACGTTTCCTCGAAGCATGAGCTCGTGCCAGTGAAACCGGAACTCAAAGCTGAAGTTTGACCTTTTTGCACTGAAAAACAATATGTTTTGTTTCTCTTCCCGTTCAGTGAGCGCTCTGGGAAGTTATGGTATTTCAAATTTGTGTATATCATGTTTCGCTAACGAACAATGGCATTGAAGACGGTATGACCATGTTTAGGTTTTTCTGATCTTTAACTTCAGAATAAAAAGGGTGGTGAGGCATGCTGTTGTTGTCGGAAAGCCTGCCTTACCATCCTTCGCATACGCTGCAAGTTGTGCTTGTACACTCTCGCTTTATTGCGCACGTGGGAACTTACTACCCCAACTATCGCCTAAAAATCACCAATAAAACAACGCCTGGTGGAAAGCAGTTTTTGCCGTGATGTCGAATGGTGATACGAGAATTACAAAAGAAAGTGTGCAAGGAGAGCTTTGGTGAAATTCACTGCACTGTCTGCATATTTTAGTCGATTGCATTTGTCGGTGCTTGTCAAGCCAGAGGCTGATCGTTTCAAAATCAATGTTTCGGAACATTCGATAATTCCTTGGCATTTCAGTCACTTGCAAGTTGAATTCAACACAGAGTTTCTAATTATCTTTTTGTAGGTGTCCTCGGAAGTGGTTTGAGCATACTGGTATTGACGTCTCTCCTGAACATATTCTTCCGCTCCTTTGCCATGTTCCAGTTCCAGTTGTACGCTGGAACGGCTCTTTTCTGCGCCTTCATTTTGTACGACACCCAGCTGATCGTTGAGAAGCATATGAACGGCGACAACGACTACATTTGGTAAGTGCAACTGCTTTTCAACGAATCGTTTTGCTTTCAGCCATATGCCGTTTTGCGGTCTGAGTATGCCTGGAACGCTTGGGAAAAAATAAAGCCTGAAGAAGCAGTTGCACATGCACTTACAACAGTTATGCAATCTGCTGTACGATCTTCACAGTGTCTTGATCTTATAGTCTGTATGTTGTTTGTGTCACAAACAAATACATTTCTAATTGAAGATCCTCTTTGCGAGTGTCAGTACTCAGTAGTGGACCTCGACCAGAAGGTAGTTGTAGCATACCCGTTAAAAAGATAAACAAAATCGATGGTTTGTCCCTAAATTGCAAGAACAATTATTTGTTGGCTTCCTCACACTGTCCTGTTCACCCAGTAAGATCTTGCGCTTCTTGCATTAAGTAATTAAGTTTTTGCTGTTTTCAATTTTTTATGAATAACGCGTGCCACAGTATGCATCGACGCCAAGCAACTTGTGGTTTGTGAAATGCTAAATAGTTATAACTGTGAAAATGCCTCGAGGCAAGGGCGTTCTGTTGTGCAGCTGCCTGCAATAAAAAGTGGTCATACAAAAACAATGTCGCTGTTTTCTCTGTCACAAAACTTTCAGCCGAGTAACCATGGATTCGTTGCTTGGACATAGCGTTATAGCAGAAGCAGTTATCAGGCAGATCTTCCAAGATCTGTGTCCTCTGAAGATTTTGTTGCTTCATAGTTGTGGCCCTGGGTAATCTTTAATGTGTAATCGCAATAACTGAAACTTTTTGTGGCTCTTATTTAATTGCATTATATGCGTCGCCTTGTCAAACGCTAATATTTTACTTCAGATCCGTTTGATAAAATATTAGTTGGCAACTGGAAGTAGAGAATGCAGTCGTTTTACTGCATCCAATGCACCGAAAAAGTAGATCAGCCGTCAGGATATACCGGCTTGTTCTTTTTATAAATATAAACATTCCATGATGTACGTCTGTTTCCGTTGGCAGTGCGGCGTTGTTTAACCGTTCATTATACTTCGGCTAATGAAGACAGGCCGAAGCCTGAAAGTGTCATTAGCCTTACCGTAACAGCTTGTAAGCGGACGCATGTCCAAACTCAAAGCGAAATAAAACATTTTCAGTGAGCAACCAAGGTGGAAGTATTTTATTTTAAATATAGTATTACTAGAGACAAAACAACAGCAAGGAAAATTGAAATAGACCGAATCATAAGTGCTATGAGAGCACATACGTTCAGTAATTAAAATCATTTTAGTTATCTCATAAATACGTACGGGACAGTGTAGGAGGCCAAACAAAAACAAATGGATCAGCTCTGTTGTACCGAATATTTGAAGGACAAGAGAAGCAACTTCTGCATAAACTAAGATTTTGTTTGAACGGATATCAGGCGTTGACGGGGTTCTGCCTGGCCGTTAGTTGCTCAGTGTAACAGCGATTAAGTTCTGTTAAGCGAACCTGATTTACAGGCACAGCGTTGACTTGTTCTTGGACTTCATCAACATATTCCGTCGTCTGATCATCATTCTCGGTTTGAACGAGAACAAGAAAAAGAAGAACAACTGAGCGCGGAGCGTGTCTTTCGTGTTTGTGTGTCTGTGGATCTAACGCTTCGTTTCATTATCATCTAAATATTTTCGTTGCACTGCATAATAATTTTTTTCGCTCGAGGCTAGAGTTACGTTTTTTCGCTCCTTCCGGGTAATGTGCCTGCAAGATAATCGGACTTGCCCTGCGCGAAGGTTTTTTTCTGCGTTGTCCTCGCCAGCAAAAACCGTGTTGATTTTTGAAATGGCGATGCCACGTCGATTGTGATGTTACACATTAACAGCTTGAGGAACATCCCACGTAAAGTGTTAAAAAACGCGGGAAATGAGTGGAATGACTCAGCGTCTGATGCTTACCTTTGTAAATATCGCTCCACCTGGTGTTTAGTGTTGTGGAATTTTTGTGAGCGTGGTGGATTCTTTAAAGCCTGCGCGAGATGTAAAGTAAAAAGTCCGGCGTTATTGTGTTGCACCTACTTATGCTTCGTTTCGCGGGGGTAATTTATGCGTCAAAAGTTTTGGGGATTTGGTTGTGACAGTTCCAACGCTAGACAGTAGGTGCTTTTCTAAGCCTGAGCTAAACAGGTAACGCTTTTGAAGAGTTGCAAAAGAAAGCGCTCACTTCGTTCTTTAAAATGCGTGTTATCTTACAGTCTGGCAGTCGTGTCCGCGTGTGCTTTTCGTGAAAAAGAACGTGGTTTAGCTTGTCGCTTAACTCATTTACGTCGTAATTACGAGTTTCAGGGGAATTGGAGATTATACGCATTCCCTTTCCTAACTAATGCGTCCTTGCTCACCATTACGCACGCAGGTGTTTTCAACAGCGTTGTAAATATGCTTTTTAATTACTTGTATTTCCGTATAGCCTGTTTAGCTCAAATGTCATAATTTGGATGGTGGAAATGATCAAGATCATCGTGAGGTTCACAGCTGCGAACTTCGCAGTGCCTTACACCATGTAACATAGAATGTCAATAAAAATGTGGCTCTATAACTATTTGTCATGTTGCGTTGGGAATTCCGCCTGAACGTGTAGAATTTTTCATCATCAGCCTGTGATCGTTTAATTTCATTGCGATGTTAAACGTCCAAACATCGTTTAAAACAGAATGCTTTCACAAGCTGAAACAAAAGCACCGGAATCAAAAGACTGCTGCAACCTTTAGCCCCAAAATAAAAATTTAGGATGTTATCATTCGAAACATAACACAAGATGAAATTGCATCTCGTGTGCAAACCTTATCTGGAGGACTAACACAGATAGACATGGAAAGAAATGACATGCTCAAAATCTTATGGATCCCAGGGGCGGATCCAGCCAGTAAATTTAGGGAGGGGACGATTTCAATAATGGATAGTCAAGTCTCAGCGGGTTCACTACTGTAAGAGAGATGAAGTATGCTTCACAACACTGCTGTCACAAAACCATGAACAACAAAATGGCCTTCATCGCGAATGGTGTTTTCCGATTTGTACAAAATTATGGTGAGATAATTTCGTAGATTTTAGAGGGGAGATTTCCCCCTCTGGATCCACCCCTGATGGATCCTATTCACAAAAAGTAACCGATGAAATAGCTACCTTAGCCAAACGCCCTGCAGGGGACACTTTCCCGCACCCAAGTATCTATACTCCCCTTGCATGCAGCCAGTGGCGTAACAAGGTAGATGGCGCCCGGGGCAAGAAGCAAGTTTGGCGTCCCCATGTTCGAACCTGAGGTCTTTTGAAGCAAATGTAATGTATTGAAGAACGTGCTGCTGGCATTGGGACTTTTCGGCGGCCCCCTCAGTGGTCGGCTCCCGGTAATTGTGCCCTCCTCGTTACGCCCCTGCATGCAACCCTGTTCATCTAAAGAAAAAAGAGTGTACCGGATCCGCTATTGTCGAATGCCTGCGACGAATTACTGGAAAACTAATCGCAAGATGGCTAAATAAGAAACATCATTGATACAGCAGGAACACTTATAACGTACTGGTCTCTTTTCTTGGACAACTTCCGCCTAGGACAGTGATTCTTAACCTGGGGTAGATTTACGCCCATGAGTAATTTCATTTTGTAGGGGGTAAATTTATTGTGTCATAAATTATGGCAAGCGTACATTTTTTAAAATTTTTACAAAATGTAATATCCTGGATTAGTAGGCTAGTTAGTTACGGGATAAAACAATTGTACCAACAGTGTTTTGTTCGTGGATTGAAGAGAGGCTTAATGTCAGGCGTCATAGAGCATTGCTACGAAGTGGGTTTACGGATATATCACACAAACTGGAAATGTTGCACCTTGGATTATGCTCAAGAGTAATGCTTAGTGGTAAATTTTTTCTTATTAGTTCATCTTTACACATGTCGGCTACCAGATTCCTTCAAGCATCTCATGTACGCAACACTGTTTCTGTTTACGACTCCATTTGGAGTTTGTACGTAGGCCTAAAAGGGGATTGTAGCTCTTTCAGAATTAAAAAATCCACTGTTGCGCAATAAATTTCACTGCTTTCACAGTGGTCAGACTCTAGTCACTAGAGTCTAGTGCCATTTTTCTCTTTCTTTTCACAGCATGCTACAGACTGGACAACAGCGGACTTCCTTTTTCGGTCTATTTAGTAAATGAATGGCATTGTTGGGACTTTTCGGCGCCCCCGCAGTAATTTGGCACCCCGATAGTGACTCGGTACCTGGGTAATTGCGGCCCCTCGTTACGCCCCTGTCGCCACTGGTTATGGCTAACCATTTTTTGTACTCATGCGTTGTTTACTGTGCTTACGCAGTGGTGCCACTGTTTTTCCGGGAGATCTAGTGTTTTTTCATTTCACCCAAAGGCGCAGCCAGGGGAGGCTGAAGTGGCTCAAGCCCCCCTTAACAATCAGAATATTGATGTTTATTTTCTTAGTTTTTCACCAACATTGTAAATCGAGATCGGGTGCATTGCAAAATATTCTTTGG
>JGI24158J21664_10010362_pt1 | contig 12434 bp, 9 predicted proteins | sample Ectturendosymbi3_FD_21664 | JGI IMG/M metagenome (IMG submission 21664) | reverse complement strand
GGGGAGATAAGCCCGTCCACCACGCAGTATCCCACTTACGGTGTTTTCAAGTGGCGTAAGACCTTCCGCATTAGTTCGTAGAGGAGTAGAAATCGGTTACTGAGGTCAACTTTAATCCTGTCGCTGGTCCTGTGAACTAGGAAGAAGTTAAAGGTGCCGGGCCGAGTTTTCCGGTAGACATTCAGTTCGGATTCGAGGCTTGTTGCATGTATCGTGACGAACACCCCGGCTTTTCTTCATTAGTTCATAGAACCCCAGCGACAAAAATACCACACCAAACTCTGTTTCAACATCAACTTGGATATGTGTAACATCTAATATGAAAAGCACTACACGCAAAACGTGGAAAGCGTCACTTTTATTTTTGAAACTTCTCCAAATATAAAACCTGAAGAGAAAAAGTGGGGGGGACATGGCATATTATGTAGCCCCTCCTGAAAAAGTGGGGGGGGCACGTCTCCCGCCAAATTGCGCCCATGAGTTTAACGAGCAGGTCCGCCAAAGCTAGCAGATCCAATTCGAAGCGGATCAGTGAAGCAGTGATGGCTCGTTTGCGCCTTCAACAAACTGAGAAGCATTTCGGCAGGAGAAGGCACCTGGAGGCGAGATAGCGGGAGGAAGCGCTTGAACGCGCAAAACGCCAGCTGCATGAAGAACTGCGTCTGCGGTAGGAAAAGCAGCATGAGGAGAAACGTCGGCGTGAAGAAGACCATAACCTGAAGAACGTGTTCGTAAATTGAATGGAATTTTTCAAACACGATCTCGAGTTATTTCGTCTGCGACAGGAGCGAGAGGCAGTTGAGTACGAAGAACAGCTGTGGGAAAATGCATCTCATGGTGAAGCCGCTTCATTTCGTAGAAGTTTTGTAAAATCGTCTGATAATGCTTTACCTCTGGTAAACAATTTGCCGGAGTAGGTATTTCTAACCAGTTTAAAGAAAGTGCAAGTCTCTGATTTCAGCATCAAGGATCAAGGCTAACGTCAGTCAATCCCTTACAACTGCCACGACAGCAAGAGCAAATAGGCGCGTTGAATGAAAGCTCGATTCGTGCAGACGCGGAGGAATTAGAGAGAATTCTTCGGTCAATCATATGCAGCGTGACTCTTCGCCTTTGGCGGATTGAGGCGAGGAACCCGCTCGTTTCAAAAGATTTCTGTTTCAGGATTTGTTGCCAAATGACCGTCATTTTCGACTTTCATTGTCCAGACCCGGACTGTCGACTCAAAACGCGTCACGAACCACGCGAGCAAGGTATGGATTCATTTCCACCCACCCAAGCGTTAAGAACCGATCCAGCGTTCGATGTTGTTACGCTGGTGAGCCATAGTAATCATTCCTAAGCCTCAGGTTTTGTACTTTGATGCAGTGCCGGATTAAGGTAGCGCGGGGCCTGTAGCATAAACAGCGCGGGGACCCTAAGTAAAAAATACACTTGAACAAGTGAACAACTGTTAAATCGTAAATTCTGTGAGCATCCATGTGACTACCATTAGTATACTGAATTTCGTAAGTACGAAAAACCTTGTCATAAATTGCAACTGGTGCACATTATGGGCTACATACCTTCTTTACCAAAACTGCATAGCCCATAGGTATCTTTTTATCAAGAAGAAATACAATTATTGTATAGCTCACAAGTACAGTACAGAGTCAGCAATTAATGCTTTCAGACTCATCAACATATTTGGTCATTGCTATATCTAGACAGTATAGTTTCACTATGTGTCAAAGTCGATTGTCAAAATCAGCAAACCTACTCTTAAGCATAGGTGGATCCACGGGGGCTAAGGGGGCTGAACCCCCCCTAAATTTTTTCAGATACGTTTCTTGATCGATGTTTCCCGTCACATAAACAACATCCATTGGAGTAAGTTCTTTGGATAGCCTTAACATTTTTTGCGCAGGGATAGGGACGAAAATATTAAATGCAAAGCTTATTTGGCTGAATTTGGACAGTCTGAATGCGTTTATTTCACTAAAAACGAAACTTCTAATAACAAGCTTTACATAAAAATCATGGTCCCAATGTTTCATTAACTATTAAAATGAGTAGCACTCATTCATGAAAGCGTGTAGGAGAGAAATAGTATAGTCTGCTGCTTATTCAACTTTTGTTCACAAGAAGCCCAATCTTGCCTAAATGAAACAAGAATTTAAATACTTACGTGCGGTTAAGGGAAGACATAAAAATTACACTGCAACAAACTGACAATGCAGTTAACTGCAGGCTACGTTAGAGCGGTCAGTGACAGCATAAATTTCATAACAGCAAACCTAACCGTAAAACGGAGCCTACGTATCAGGTTGGCTAAAAATGAAGCGAGTTACAGGTTAACTGTAGGGCAGGCTATGCTAAAGATGACTACTGATTAGCATCAGACCTGCCAGCAACAGTTTTTGGACAAAAGTTCAGCTCAGCACGAAATCAGCTGAATTTTTTTCGACCCATATTCTGCTGTCTCTAACAAAATTATTTCAACCTACTTTACAGTACTTCTAAAATTGCGTTACCGTGATATATACGCGTTTCGTGCAAAAAAATTAATGGATGAGCAGAAGCTGGTCATTGACTGGCTGCAAAGCACAAACTTAACATTTCCCACTGTGACGTGCAAAAACATTGTCTGGTAAATGATCATTGTCAGTGCCTTTGTGATGGAATAAACATCGTTTTTGGGGATGTTTGTCTCTACCAGGGCCATAACGAGGTTAGATGGCGCCCGGGGCAGGAAGCAAGTTTGGCGCCCCTATGTTCGAAGCTGAGGTCTTTTGGAAGCAAATTTACTGTATTGAAGAAAGTGCATGTGACATTGTTGAGACTTTTCAGCGCCCAGCGCAGTGATTCGGCGCCCCCTTCAGTGATTCGACACCCCCTGCAGTGATTCGCCCCCCCATTGTGATTCGGCTCCCGGGAAATTGTGCCCTCTTTCCCCCCTCGTTACGCCCCAAGTCTCTACGCGTACCTGGTGGCGTAGCCAGTCCAAAACTTTTGGGAGCCGAATCTTTTGTCTTAAGCGAGCAACAGTATTTTGTTTTGGACACCGCCACTCAAAGCAAAAATGACAAGAAACGCTAGAAATTTGGGGGAATGGCCCCAGTGGCACCTAAAGTAGCATAGCCGCACCACAGGTAGACATGTATGCATCGGTGTTTAGGGCGTGTACCAGATGGCAATATGTAACAGCAGGCATAAAACTTGCTTCGGAGAATGTTTCCAACACAGTCGTTCATTTTAATATTCACACTAAATATTCCTCTGAATGATCCTCAAAAGCTGACTTTTAAACCCTGCATTAATTCATGATAGTGATTCCCAGCGGGATCCAAGTGATCCACAGAGAGTTTCATAAATCTTTGATAAAACGTTCACTCATCTATGTGCAATACAGTTTCGAGAAGTTGTTCATGAGGTGTCAGCATAGTAAAGTGGCCCATCGGATATTTTTTTAAAAAGAAGGTCCATGGGCCAAAAAAAGGTCGAGAACCTCTGATTTAAGACTATCTTGGCGTAAGCGAAACACGTACTACCTCAAATAAACCAAAAGAAAGATTCAGACAAATAGACAATGAGCAATATGAGTCTCACATAAATCCTTGCACAGTCTACGTCAGAATTTCATATCAACATCAACTCAGTGCAACTTAATCATATCATGTTGTCGACTGTCAAATTCATCAACGAAGCCATCTAAATCGATATTTTCAGCTGCTCGTACCTTTCAGTTTAATGTAGAGCATTGCTACTTCATCTTCCATTGGTCACGGAATTTCTGAGAAATGTTTTCACTAATTTCATTTTTGAAAAACTTCTACAGCATGAAGCGCTAGTGACGAGAAGAGTTACAACCAGTGTTTTTTAAGCCGGTTTTGGGTATCAAAATGACACCCTAAATTCTGAAGCCAAGATATGGTTTTGCCTTGATGTAAAACGATTTGAGGAAAACCTGTTTTCCTGCACGTGGCTATTGCAACAGACGGCTGCAGTAGCGCAACCAGGGGGGGGGGCATTTGGGGCATTTGCCCCCCATCCCGAAATTATCAACACACTGCTAAACAATTTTTACATGTGCAGAAACTTTCAAAGAATAAAGATGAAATTTTATATGCGATTCATGAAAATTTGATATTCTAATGCAGAAAATTTTCAGAAATGCAGTGTGTGTGTGTACGCTTTCGTATTGTTTCTTGCCTATTTTCTGAGGACGACTTTGCATAGACTCTCGAAACGTCAACAATAAATACTATATTGTTATCCCACCAGTAGAGCAAAGTTTGTAGCCAGGAGACTATGCCTGGTTACAGAAACAGCATAGCCTGCTGTGTTCACGTTTGTTAGCTTTACGTTTGCCTGGGGTTACTGTAGGCTACTATTTAAAGGTTTTTGCATTTTATGTTCAGTGCTTAACCGTTGTTGGGATTTCACATCAAGCTCTAACGTTGCAAGGGAAACTCGAATTTCACAATGGCCTCAAAGTTATTGCGTGTCACATTCATTACAAATTTCTTCTGAAAAGAGTCTACAACCATCAGGGCCGGATTTAACTGATGCGAGGGCTTAGGCTAACTCACTTGTGAGGCCCCCTCTCCCATTGTTGCAAGGAAAAAAATGGAAAGCGTTAATCAATTTGCGAAAATCCGAAAATAACGCTTTGAAAGTACGGTCCGTAAAAAATTCTAAATTATTACTGGAGTGATCACGATCACTGCGTTTGTTGCTGCCTTCGACGCAAAAGCGTTAAACTGCACGGATATGTTGAAATCCTACTTGGCTGGCCGGAACAGGATTATTAACTGCCACAGGCAAACCAACCGAAATCGCCACCATTGAAATATTTGACAAAACACTTGGTCTACATTTTTTACAAGAATCACATCTGTTTTTTCTTATCTGTGTTCAAAACAAAACAAACACACTGCTCCTATATAGTATGTGTGGCGGCATAAAGACTTTAAACCACAACGTGAGAAGCACGTTGCAATTCGCTTACCACGGCTGTAAAAATCTCACACACACGAGCAAAATACGTCACGTAAAACACACCCAAATGGTTGTAACTGTTAGATTCACGATTCGCGTGTTTCTTACTTTTTCAGACTGGTGAGAATCGAACGCAACTAAACTGTCGCATGAAAAGATGTGAAGTGTGAAAACCATAACCGTCACCACCAGAAAGTCTTGAATAGGGGTTTGCGCAAGGGGACTTGACATTTTGAAAATTTGGTAAAATTTTTACTGATTCATAGCGTTTCATATTTAAATTTGGAAGTGCTGAGCTCACCAGTGCCCACTGGACTGGTTTAATTTCGCTTATGCTGTCATTGAAATACGTATAAAGAAATAAAAAGCTACAATCATCGAATCAAGTAAGGCTGAACATACTCCAGTAAACAGCTAAAAAAGTTTTGTCTTGCCTTCTTCATAACAAAATTATCTAAGAATTCATTACAATTTGTTTACTCAAGTTTGTCACTTTTAATGTACCAAATGTTTAGTGTGGACAACCTCTCCTGGAATATTGCGACCCTTTAAATCATTTTTAATTCTTTTGAATCTTGAAAAGAACCTTTCGCCTGAGCAGTAAGTGACCATCAAGCTAAGAAATAAGGCTTCACGTGGTTGCATAAACTAAGAACCACTAAACTAAGGCATCAGACCCAAAGGCGCTGTTGTCATTTTTTTGCTGTTTCACTGTCTCGTTGGGGAAGAGTTCTGCGGTTACCAGTTGGCAAAATGGCTTTTGCTTGCTATTCAAGCTCATCAAGATCTTCTCTGATTTGGTCAACATGGGAGCAGTACAGACTTGCGCAAGTACTCAATAACAATCTGATTTCTGAATGACTTTTCTGGAGAAAATTCAAATGGAAGAAAATCACATCTAAAAATACCAATCGAGCTTCACGCGATACAATGCTGACAAAACTATTATATTGCTCAGTCACTTAAGAAACAGCTATGCTTTTATTGTAGGATACTGCTGCTAGCCGTACACATATCTCTTATCTGCAGTACAATCTTGTTTTGATCAGGTGCAGTAACGTAGCTAGAGGTTTGAGCAAGGGGAAACTTTGCTGACGGGAGCCCATTGGCTAACACTCAAAAAATAGTTGAAAAACAATTGTAAATCCGGTATTTGAACGGCTATACAAAAACACAAAATCACCGGAAACCACAGCGAAAAACGCAAAAAAACAACAATCTACTGAAACCAAAAGAATAGTAGGCCTAAATACCAAATGCAAGCTAGGTAGGGGCCCGGTTTCTACATTTAGCTTGACAGGGGTGGTGGTGGCTCGCACCCCTGCGCCCCGGCAGTTATGCCACTGGTCAGGTGCATTTCAAACATGAACAGCCACAAGTTTTTTTGATAGAGTCACACGTCACAATCGGTACGATTCACCAACCGCAGGACGCAGCCAGCGTGCTTTGAGTATATAAACAAAATAGTTGGGATGCGGCTTGACCAACCGTCATATTGAGATTCATGGAAACTCGTTGGAAGGCTCTGGCGGTATCACCACGAAAGTTGAATAAAACTAAATTTCGTGAATAATAATTAGGACATAAAATTTTGACGAAATTAATCTAAATGATCATATACCGGCCAGTGACTCTATTCATACCACAGTTTGTTGGAGGCCGCCTTGGATCTTGAGGCCCTAGGGTTAAGCCTATGGGTTAAATCCGGCACTGACAACCATGCAGGGTGCACAAAATATTGAAAATATTTTACTGTTGCTCTAAAAATGATCGATGTTATTGATAAGAAACAAGCGTACCACAATGTAATTACGGGGAAAGAAAATGCTTCTAAAAAGTTGAAATGTATTTCATCATGTTTCTGACGAGTTTTAAAGTCTATTTTGTGTTTGGTTACGCATATTTTATGTGTAATTGCCTTAAAACTGCTATCTGACTTTTTCTGGCTTTTTTTGGGACAAGGTCTGGCTTTTTTTGATGAAGACAGGTTGGCAAACCTGCCGGCAAGTAAAACATTAGTCTTGTCAATATATTAGACTCAGACCTACTATTTGTAAGCTGTGTTTCAACTTTCATGTGATTTTAATTGCCACCCTGTTCTACAGTAAATAAGTTGAAATCATTTAGCTGCAACGGGAAGAGTCAGCAGCAAAATCTAACGTTAAGGAGCAAGATGCTTCTTATTTCGTAAGTGCTGAGGGCATTGACGCAGCCATTACTAACAGATACTGAGATAACTTGCACAGGGTGGATAATAAATATTTAGGGCAAGCTCTCAGAAAGGGTCTCCGGAACATCGCCATTGAGAAAGGGAGATGTGAGATTACGTGGATATGAGTTAAATTTGTTTCACATTTCAATTTATGAACTAAATTCAGGATCATAATATACATATAAAAGAAACAAAAATTTGTAAAGTTTTGCAGCTGGACACTTGAAAGTTGCCTCCTTTGCCACATTTTTCCATAATTTTTACTTTATTTTGAAAAGCATATGACTTTCTTCAGAGCTTCTTTCAATGTGGCTCTGGAGTGGTACTAACCTCTTTACTAAACAATGGTGCAAAGCTCTCAAGAGGGGGCACGGTATCTCTGGAAAAGAGGGGCCCGAGGCGACTGCCTCTTTAACCTTCCCTAATATCCATCCCTGAGCTCGCAATATGTCTTGTTGGCAAAGGGTATGTGGCTACAATGAAACCAAATTTGAATTTTTCCCATTAGGGATTCAAATTCCGCAGACTAGTTTTTGTATTTTCTAAAAGCCCGTGATTTGCGCAAATTTAATTACGTGCAGTGCTAAGCTATCTGTATATGCAGCTGAGCGTGGTCAATAAGTTTTGTAATACTGGGGTTACGAATGTGTTTGCAGTTTAATGCCATTTTGTATTTCAATGAAGTCAGTTAAATTTAGCAAAGTCTCAGACAATTTAAACGAAGTAAGTTTAATGTAGCTACAATAGTTTTACGGAATAAGTTGAACATAGCCAAAAGATCTTAGGGGTTATAAAAAATCCAAACATTTTTCAAACGCGTTGAAAGACTCCGTTGACGGTTATCAACTGCGTGCGGCGTGAATTAATCGCTCAAAAATTAGATGACAACGGGATCCACTTCTTATATGCGCGAAAGTTTTGTAGAAGGCCTATGTCGGAAGTCAGTGCCTCAGAGCAAAGTCGCTGCTCGGCTTCGATTGAACGTGCTGTGTTGGTGTACATCCGAAGCGTGTAAATACCGTATAAGAAGCGCAATCGTAATGGCGGCCGCGATGACGTCTTGCTCAACTGTAATATTGTCTGCAAAAAGCATACTGCAGATCGTGCTCTTATAGTATCGAGAGGTTTACTAGCGCTTTTGCAGAAAAGGTTTATGAACGAATGGTGGCATTGATCCAAAGTAGAAGCTTGGAACTTCACTACCAAAACTTTTAAAACTTGTCAATTCGATGAAAGCAGACTTTTTATTTGTCGGCTTAAATTTGAACACAATTGTTCAGGAAGAAAGCGCCAGAAACATCCACGTTTCACGGATGACGGTTTAAAAACAAGGAGCATGAAAAATATTTCAATGTTGAAACTCGGTTGTTGTTTTCCACCCTAATAAAATTTTTGGCTATGCGCCTGGGTAGTCCTGGCAAAAGTGGCGTGGCCCACCCACATCTGGTGGCGAGCCTGACCCAACAATTCGTAACAAAGTTCAAGTTGCATTTCTGCCGGCATTCCGTTCATGATTTCTTTCAAGCATTTCCTTTCCTGTTGCAGTTGGCAGACGAAGTCTCGTATCTACGATTGAAACAAAATTAAATATATCTTGACATTCATATCAGTTTCTTGTATCTGACTACTTCACCACTCTCAACATCGTCTGCAGAAATTATCTCACAGCAAATATATTCAACTGAATTTTTGTTAAAACAAAACGAAAAGTTAGGCAGGTTTACTAGTAGCCTATACATCTGTCACACTAAAGCCATGACTGATCTACGGTAGTTGATTGCGGGACCAGATGTTTGCATTAGACTACTAGTTTTTACTTTGTCCTGATCGTTCGGTCTGCAACTTGATTAAAACTGAAAAGTTCTCATATTCGGATATGTTGCGAAGAGAACTTTATCTGTGACCGTTTGCTCAAAAGTTGTATCACGATTGAATAAGCACGATGACGTCATCGAATGAAATTTCATGAAAATTGCCCCCCACGAAATGAAGAGCTGGTTGAGCCCCTGCTGCAATGTTATGGGCCCACACAATTTTCTGGCACAGAATTTGGAAGCGAAAATTGTAAGTATGGTATCTGTGCAGTGTCATGCACACCGCCTCGCTTCGGCCTGTTATTTTCCAGCCGCATATTTGTACAATATGGTGTACGAAACCGCGAAAGCACTTTAATGCAATTATGGAAGTGATTTACTGTTTCACCGTTGCGATCGGCTTGCCTGGCGGTGCATCAGACTACAGTGAAGACAAAAGGTTGGCAGTTGCAGCGCGCATGCAAAGCAAGGTAGTTGTCGAGTGAGGCAACACTGAGAGCTAGGAGTGAGATTTTGGGGATTTGGGCCGCACTGAAGCAGCTGTAAGAAAATAAAAAATGATGCAATGTACATCGGTTTACTGCGACGTATTAAAACAAAAATTTTCAACATGGTGCTTTCCTTTTGTCAACGTTGTCACCTCACCTGGTAGAACTGAGCAAAGTTTTTCAAGCGGGATGTTTTAACTTTGCACAGATGAAAGCTTCCGTAGAACTGTGCATCAATATGCTCTTTGATGCCGCTGCTAAACCCGAGCTTAAAGCTAATTGCGAAAAGATCTCTTCATGCCTTGGCCTGCCATCATTGGCTGTTTGTTAATAAATAAATAAATGAATAAATTGCGAAAAGTTTTTTTCACGCAAGATGTCCGATAGTGAATTAGGCGAACTTAGAACGCCGAATGGTTTGGCTGACTCGTGTGTGACAAGTGTCATGGCGTTTTGGAAGGGCACCGAAAGATTGGCAAATTGATCATCCTCATACACAAAACGAGAAAGACAGGAGTGAATGCACCATCCACCGGGTTATATCTTTGCTTAGCCTCCCAAGAAGAGTGTATGCCAAGTTCGTTAAAAAAAGATAAGGCAATACAATTGAATCAAAGCTGGTTGATACCTAGTGCGGATTTCGTCGCGGTCGTAGCACTACAGAACAAATTTCCACTCTCCAGAAATTTTCGAGAAATCCTGGGAGCCTGCCAAAGATGCATACACATGTTTTGTCGACCTCGGGAAAGTGTATGGCCGGGTTCCTTGTGAAAAGCTTTGGGGTGTTGCGGGAGTACGGTGTTGATGGATGCTTCTTGCTGGCCGTCGAATACCTGTATTCCTGCTCAGAAGATTGTGTCCGTGTCGACGGAGCTAAATCACAACCGTTCAGCGTTGGTGTTGGACTCCAACAATGGTGTGTGCTGTCACTATTTCTCTTCACAGTTTACATCAGGGTTCTTCTAAACTACGGCTTGCGAGCCAAATCCGACCTGCGAAGCCATTTCACCCGGCCGCAAAACACATTTTGCCAATAATGAAAAAATAATACATTTACGAAAAATATGCTGATTTGGTAGAATGTAACATATCCCGAAAAAAAATCACTTTACGCAAGACGTCCAGCCCTCAAACTGTTGTGCAATAGCTTGTGTGGTCCTCTCCCAAAAAACTTGGAGTGCACTGGTCTGTATGAATTGGATAGACAATCACAGACTCGTCGAAGAGGGTGTCACTGTTGGGAACTGCAGGCATAGGTGGCGGAACCGGGGGGCGCATGGGCCTAGGCCCCCCACGTTTATTTCTGGGGGGGGCTGGTCCTCACACTTTTAAATTTCGAATTTTGCCTAAATAACATTAATATTAGGTCCATTGCTAAAGTAAATTGTTTAATGAAAAAAATGTTGTAGAATTTTGGCAGTATTTTGTCAATGTTCTTTTTAATATATTATTTGTAACTTGGCAGTGAATTTGGCAGGATTTCGTAATTGTATGGCAGAATACACCGTACCTAGTCTGTCACCCTGCTATGGCTTGCTTAGTGCTTACCGCATTGGTGTTGTTGAACAGTGTTGCTAGATGGTATATTACAACACAATTTTTACAAAAATGGTGTAATTTATATGCTTGTGTGCATGGGCGTCGGAAGGATTTTATCCATGGGGGCACTTGTGGATTTTTCAAAAGTTTTTCGAAAGGGGCCAAAAGTGGTGAAATTTGTTTTTTGCCACTCAAAACTAAGAAAACAGTTTTTTGCTGAAAGTTTCAAATTCCTGTCCCCTTTCCGACACCCATGCTTGTGTGTAGGAAAGAGTTCGTGCTACCCATTAAAAACTGGTGTAATTTCAAGCGTTTTACCACCATTCTAAATAGCGAAATTTTGCTGAATCTTATATGTAAAACGAAATTTTTGACAGATCAATTTCAATTGTGTTTTTGTTTTTTTATTGGCAACACTAAACAGCTATATTTATTTCGGCATTGGCAACAAAATTAGCATCCTTACAGACAACTTGCTAGTTGCTACATATGCTTTGTCTTGTCTTTGCATTCCGGTATCTATAATGCAGTTGTAGAATGAGTATTCAGTCATGTTACTTCTGTGTTCAAGATGTGGAAAAGTTGTGATTTTGAATGTGTTTAAGACAGGTTTCAGTGCTGTGTCATTTATCCCTGTTTTTTAAGCTGTGTTCTTGGTGTTTTTAACGGCCCAGTGGCGACTCCGGCACACGATTTCCTCGGGCTTAGCCCGAGTCTTCGATTACGATTTATATCGGAGAACGCAAGCTTGCTTGCTTTGTATATTTGTGACACCACCCACCGTCCCACTTCACCAAGTTGTTAACATGGGCTCTTTCTTTGGGCCTTGTCAGTTGTCACTGTTCATATATTTTCGTTCTATGTCTGGCCTTTCGACTTCATGTTGCAAGTGACCTGACTAAAACAATATCGTTCGTAGCAGGCGACAGGCGTTCTCTCGACTTCGTTCGCTCGCGCTTTACTCGGGCTCATCCATTAATGCCTGAGCTGCGACATGCAATTAAATATTTTTTAAAAGATAATTCATATCGGACTAAATGTTTTTTGAAGCAATGGATTTGTATAGAACATTGGTTTGAAGTCCAATCCAATCGACAGTTCCCATTTCGAGAATAATTTCAAACGAACGATAAATTGTCCAGCAACTCGGGCTAATGAGACTATAGTATGCAGCAGGTTTGTGAAATCGGAGCCGAAGCAATTTTGGATGACTGGAGCCGGAGCCAAAAACGTTTAGATAGGGTTACCATATTTGATGACGCACATCCCTGACAAATTTATCTCAGTTGCACTGACCAAATTTTTCGACCCAAACACTTATCTTGCTTCGTTTTCGAAAGGAGGATAACACGAAACAATACAGAAAAAACGAAAATTGTTGCATTTCACGACACGAAATGC
>JGI24158J21664_10010359_pt1 | contig 12440 bp, 5 predicted proteins | sample Ectturendosymbi3_FD_21664 | JGI IMG/M metagenome (IMG submission 21664) | reverse complement strand
TTTTTTCCATTGGCGTGGACATCACGTTTAGAGAGTCGGTGTGGCTGTATTAGCGAACACCCAGGGTTTCCGAATCAAAAAAAGAAAGGAGAAACTAGAGATGCATCAAAACGTCATCTAAATCAAGCCAGCTGAAATAGAACAGCTTTGAAATTTGTCCCTGAAAATCAATTAAACGTCCATGATTATCTTTCAAGCCTTTTTGTAATTTTTCCTTGATGGCACGATCTGGAAAAAGTCACTTCGTTATCAGTTTGATTGGGTGTGCGTCGTACACCTAGAGTGATGTCCCTGGCATTGAAAAATGTGAAAACTACTGGTACAGCAGTCCCCGCTTATTAAGCTCACGGATAATAAGCCCAAAATTGCCCGGTCCAGAATTACTCCATTTATTCCTGTAATACCAAAATCCGCTTTATAAGTCCAAAATCCCGTCTAATAACCCAATTTTCGAACACGTTTGCTTAAAATTATGTGAAAAAGCGTCGCAACGCACACTTCTTTGTCTTGCGTTCGACCGTTTCCCACTTAGTTACGCTGCTGACCTCGTTCCTAAATCACCTGTTTTCGTCACAAATCTTGTTTGCGCCGTGATCGATAAGCAAAAGAATTGGTGCTCTGTAGAACTTACTTTCAAAACGGCGAAGAGAGGTGCAGACACAGCCTTCTATATGAGACTTTTGATTTAAAAAAATTACGTAGCACTGCCAAAATGCAGTCAACGTGCTGCCGCCGAACAACGCAACATCTCTCCCGACAAAACGCATGAATTTGAAAAATTGAACGGCCATGTTTTGACAGATTCTGCGTCACCAACAACCAATGAGGCTACTTACTCTTGATGTTTTTGCACGGAAATGAATACTGTTTTACCGAAATAAACAAAGAAAATTGCTCGTTACCTGTAACTGTTGTGCACAGTGTATTTAGCGACTTTTAGCGATAGTACAGTCAGCCATACTGATTTGTGCTCTTAGGAGTGTCGAACATTCGCCTGCGCTTACTAAACCCAAAATCGTCCGGTACCGAGGTGGGCTTACTAAGCGGGGAATCCTGTATTTGAATACGTAAAAACTAATGTTGGCAAAAAACAAGTTTCGAAAAATTAAATCCATGCAACATGTGTTGGCAGGTCTACAATAGAAAAAATCATCGATGTAGTTGCAGCATTTTAATTTTTGTAATTTCACACTTTGGACGACCCCCTGCGTTTGAAGCCCAGGGCCGTCGCCCCGTTTGCCCCCCTCTATGCACGCCACTGATAGTGACTCTACACTATCATTTTTAATGCTCATCAGGGAGAGAAAACCGTTGACCCATGCAACTTGGAAGCTCATATTTTATTATTTTTATTTTTGAAAAAATCACTCCCTACTACACTTTGATGTTTCCATGGACGGATAAAAGCGAAGTGCGATGTGAACGTTTGGGAAGCTAACACACGAAACCTTTAGAAATGCAAGTGTGATTAAATCCACTAACGCGACCACCCCGGTCATGCTAACACGACCAATTGAGTGCCATCCAGTGGGTGGTCGTACTAGCGGGATTCCACTGTATAAATNTCAAGGTTTTTTTAAGGTGTTTTAGGGANCCGATTCGGGTCCCTAGAATTGAAAATTAGGTCCCTAGAATCAGATAAAATTATGATCTAGTCCCTAGAATCAGAGAAACTCGGGTCTCTGGAATTAGAGAAATCGGGTNCCTGCACGTCCGTACTGGGTACCTAACATTTTCCTTAAAAAAAACCTATATCTATATATATACAAATGACATTTTTTGGGTAAATACANTTTTTCTTTAAAAAATATTCAGAAAAATTAGCTTTCCACATCAGATTCCAGACCAAAAAAGCATTAACCTGACTTTAAAACTAACCAAAATTTAATCTAACTTTACCTCCCATAATAGCGCAGTTTGATATGTCCTAAATTGATATGGCAGAAATAATTATTGTACACATTGCAATTAATTTAGCATTTCGTTTGTCTCTTCACAATCAAGGACAAAACAGCAAGACTATTAGTAAGAACAAGAGTATGCACTCACGACTCGATAACAATTGTGAAACTCACTTTCACTTATTATGTATGGTTTTACGTTCATTTATAAGACATAACACTATTAAATTGTTTTTATTTTTCTACTGCGCTTATATTATAAAATAGCACTCAACAAAATTCTTAACTAAAAGCACATCTTACCAATGTAATAAGTGTAGCGTGAGCAAGCGTAGAGTTAGTTGAACGAAATGTGAACAGAACTAAGACGTGCTTGATATGGTTTAATTCTTCTTAGCAATTAACTTTTTAAGTATCTCGATACCTGCTGACTTTCTGTTTATTTTTGCGTTTAATCTGTTTTAAAATGACGATTCACATAAAAGTAGTATGTTCCAAAATGTCCAAACTTGTATCTTGGAAGTAAATAGTACCAGAATTGGTATTAAAGTGCCAACTATGGTAGTCCTGCCTTATAACGCCATGATTTTTTAGCCTAAGCTAAAATTTACTTACTTTCAGCATTGTTGAGAGACCTCACAACACTTAGGAAGTTCACAAAGTCCTTCGGGTCTGTCTGCAGGCTGATATTCAAATGACGTGGATATCGCATGTGCATCCGGAACTAAAATTAGACAAGCGGATGGAAGACCTTACCTTTTTAGATCTTGAAGTACTAACTTGCTTGTGAGTGTCGACCACACGCCAAAGAATCGACTACTTTTACCTCAACGAAGCAGTTTCAATGAATGAGCACAGAGCATATTTATCAGTTCCAATTGGCGATGGCATCTCTTACAGCGTATTGTGTATTTTTCACATATCACCGTTTTCTACTGACATGTGGATTCGGGGCTCCTAAATGGTGGGGACCCCTGACTGTAGNCCAGTCAATCCCCCCTTAATCTGTCACTGCAAAGATGCCTACAAAAGGCAGGAAATCAGGCTTTAATTCACTGAACGTTTACGCTACGTTGAAACATACGGCACCTGTAGTAAAGTAACGATAAGAATGGCATCACGCATGGCAAGGGCAACATCACTGAGAACCACGCAACACTGATTACCTACACTGGTTCAAACACTCTGGACACGTAAGACGTGGACACCACAGTCAAACCTAAAATACTCCACACGTATGGGCCAGAGTAAAATGGGTTGAAACAGAGGTATTAGGCATTACACAGTCGTTGGTTTCGATGAAGGAAACCAAGGACCTGCCACTAGCATTGATGGAACGGCCGCCCCAAATTGAATAGTGCGAGTTAGTCTCCTAGAGGAATGATCTTACTAAATCTGGACAAGAAACTCAGATCTAGGATATTCATGATGTTCCTCGGGGGATTGCAAGCATTTAGCCTACATCACCTAATCGCTTATGGTAATCCCCATTATTTCTATAACTACTGTTTATAACGGGGATACGTATTTCCGAGAAAGAGAGTATTCCTCACACAGATGCTGATTCCGCCACCCTTTCCCAGAGCACATGGTCGATCTTTCCATATCGAGAATGTTCGGATCATAATTTGATGTGAGATGCGTTTCTTGCAGGCATATGATCTCCGGAAGTATGGGTAGACGTGAGAGGTGATGTCTAAACTCGGGCAATTTTAATAGATTGACCTGCAGTTTCATTGAAGGATGTGAAGAGCCATTTCGTTGCCAGGTATGGGGCGCCGTTCGTAAAAATATTATATCTGACAGATTTAGCACAAAAACTGCCATCTCTGCGCATATTTAGCTATCTCTGCGCAGAGATAGCTATCTCTGCATGCATTTAGCTATCTCTGCGCAGAATCTGTCAGATATAATATGTCTACGAACGGCGCCCCATAGCCAGGGTTTTAAGCTGTTCGGCATCCACGGGCAAACCCATGCGTCTGCCAGCAGCATCTGTGATTATTTTGAAAATATCTATAGGTTGATTTCTGTCTTTCGTTGAAATTGTTTCAGTAATTACTTTTGCCAGAAAGGCTAAGAATAACAGTTGGTTTCCAACGGGAAGTTCATATTAAAAATTACGCACTCCATATGGAGTCTGTGTCCCCATTAGCCGTACTGGGTTTTGAAGTTGGAATCGGTTGATATCGTATCGGACTTCCTTCCAGTACAACAGGCGGTGTTGGAAAGTCTCCTGAGCAGTGGGAAAACACGGTTTGCTGATGGACAGAAGTGGCCGATTGTCGGTGTAATCTACAAGCCTCGGCATAGGAAACCCTTGATGTGGTTTTAAATTTGAGGACTGCTGATTCCCTGCGATGTCTGGGGCATTGCTTATCACCAGCCGTGTACTCACCGTTGCAGTTTGGACATTGTTTAATAGTGGATGTACATCATTGCGAACTATGTTCTCCGTTGCACTTGGAACATTTGTCTTTGTCTCTGCAATTTTTGGCCACATGACCAAAACGGTTGCATTTATAGCAACGCATGGGTTTCGGGATAAACTCACGAACTCTAAAGTTTAAATAGCCAATCTTAACAGCGGCTGGCAATTTTCATGAGGTAAAATGGAGTAAGACGGTTTTGGAGTCGAAATATTAATTGGTAGTTTCTTGTTTGAGTTTAAATCTTTTTACGAACATACCACTAGCCTGCATACACTCCTAGATCTGCTGGACTGTTATTTCCAAAGGTACATTGTAAATGACACCTTTCGCGCCATTTGGTTGTAGTTGTGAAGGCAGTATTGGGATGGAGACAGTCCCGTCGCCACGGGGGGATTGTGGGGGCTTAGCCCCCCAAACAAAGCTCCAAGCCCCCCAAATTGAAACATGAAACACTATAAATTAGTTGAGATTTTGTCAATTTTTAGAATGTCAAGCCCCCCACAAAAGCCCAAAGCCCCCCAATTGAAAACTTTCTGGCGACGGTTCTGGATGGAGACTGTGCCATCGCTGAGAGTAGATGTATTAGCAACATTTTCATTTGTTGAAGACTTTTGCACTTCGCCATGAGGTTGCCGTTTTGCCTTGGAAGGCATGCGTCGTTATCGTCTATACATTTAACACATCTTTCTATGACGATGGGGTTGAACGACTTAAGGGTTCTATCTGACGAACATTGCAGTACGACTGGATGAACTTCAATACTTTCACCGGTAGAATGGGCTACGTTTTTACCCAAGGGTGCTTTTCGTTTCATCCTTTGAGCTTTATAGTAGTCGGGTGAATCCAAAGTGTCATCCGTTGGTTCACAATCTACGTCCCTTGCTGCTTGGTTGAAGACAGAGAAGATTGAAAGCAAGACACTACCTCCGCAGCAAGACTGAAGACACTACAAACAAGTATAAATCAAAGTTCGAAACGCAGAACAGCACTTGGAACTCGACTCTCTCTCCAGAGTCGGATTAAGGTAGCGTGGGGCCTGTAGCACATTAACAGCGCGGAGCCCTAATTTAAAAATACACTTGAACACAGTGCACCACTGTTAAATTATTATATAATTTCGTAAGTACGACAAACCTGGTCCTAAATAGCAACTGGTGGACATTATGGGATGCATATCTTTTTTTCAACCAAAAACGTAGTCCTATATACGTATCTCTTTACCATGAAAGGAAGGAATACATTACTGTACAGCTCACAAGTACAGTACAGAGACAGTAATTAATGCTTCCAGACTCAGTGTAAATGTTGAAGTCAATTGTCAAAAGCAGCAAACCTTTTGCATTTCGATGGCATTTTCTATATTTTGCCGTAGCAAATTTGTTTATGATGCTGATAGCAGTTTTTTTTAAGGAAAATGTTAGGTACCCGGTATGGACCTGTAGCGACCCGATTTCTCTGATTCTAGGGACCCGATTTTCTCTGATTCTAGGGACCCAATGATAGTTTTCTGTGATCCTAGGCAACCGATTTTCAATTCTAGAGACCCGAATCGGGTCCCTAAAACACCTTAAAAAAACTGCTGATAGTATCTATTTCACATAGACGTTCAGGCTCTGTTTATGCAGGGTCTGCGAGAGGGGTTACAACAGGTACATCATAGCCCGGCCCGGGCAGATCCAATGGGTTGCTCACGCTACACTTACGCTTGCTCACGCTACACTTAGTACGTTGGTAAGATGTGTTTTTAGTTAAGAATTTTGTTGAGTGCTATTTTATATTCTAAATGCAGTAGAATCATATGTGGATAAAATCATACGTGGATTTCGGGTCGACTTCATCATAACAGATGATGTTGAAATACCTCAGTGTATCTTTTTCTCCAAAGTGCCTGCTGGTAATGGTTCGATGAAGCCGACAATTTTGTGGGCTTCAAGGCTTGCCTCACTCCAACCCACACACGTACATGACAACCACATGTCTTTGCAGACCAATTGCGCTCAATTTCGTGCTGTAGGAACTCTGACTTTATCAGAGTTCGCTTCTGAAGACACGTTAGGATTGGAAGCATTCTATCGCGTTGCTTTTGGAATAGCAGAAGAAAAGAAGCCGCATATAATTGAGGAGTGACTTCTCAAACTGTATACTATGGATATAATCGAAAAGAAAACAAAAGAAAATCCTTAAGAAAATTTATTTGTCGAAACATGCAGTACTTTGTCGTAAAGGTGTTATTCTCTTGTGATATTTTAGATCACTTAATAAATGAAATTCGAAGTAATAAGGCAAGAATCACCCTTCTGCTAGATGAGTCAACTGATGTGTCGAACTACACTTGTTTGTTGGTTTACAGTCGACGTATACATACAGTTGAGTGGAAAGATTGAGTTCATGTGCGAAAACCTACAGACAACTAGCTAAATGACTGATGATTAGGAAAATATGAACAATATCTTTCAACAAATAAACTCGTGGAATCACGTTGGCTCGCTATGCAAAGATGACACCCCTTCTATGCTCCGTAAAGTCAGGTTTCACAACTCATGTGGACAAACGGGCACCGCACATTATTTCTACCCTTGTGTTCTTCATCGACATGCACTGGCGAGTAAAGCCTTTCCAGAATACTTGAAAACAGTTTTGGAACACGTAACTGAACGTGTAAATTTTTTCAGGGCACGGGCTCGTCTTTTGAAAGTCCTTTATAAAGATTAAGTAATTGATCTTCAGTGTTAAACAATGCTTTATCCCAAATTCATATCTTGCAACTGTGACTTTTCCAAATTTTGCTGTGGCTTGGGCGAAGAGTTTCCTAAAGCGCGTATTTGAAGTTATACCTTTTCAAAATGCTTATATGCTGGAGGCAGGATTCTCATCAATGATGACCATAAAACAAGACATCGATCTCAATTGATTCCGAAGGATGACAAGAGAGTATCTCTTTCAACCACTCTTCCCAGAATCTTAGAAATTGTGCGTAGAAAACAAGCACAAAAGTCTCACCGAGTGGCTTGACTGGTTGGAATTGTTCGTCATTTGTCAATAAAAAAAAATTTAAACAAGGCTGTGTACTCCTTCCAAACGTTTTTCCCCTTGATTCAGTGATGTGCCAGTTGGTATGAAATTGTTTTTAGAATTTCAACAACCTCAGAGAACCACATTTTAAAATTATTCATGCTTGCTTGTAAGAGCATTTTAGTAAAGTTTCATCTCAGAGACTAGAAGTTTCGTACAAGAATTACCCTGAAATTGGTTCCGGTATGAAGTTTCGTGCTGAACTTACAACGTTTTTCCAGGAGAACCTGCCCCGGACACTTTTCAGAAAAGTCATACCTTGACACACTAAACATTGTTGGGGGTAAAAGCAATTTTTTGATTTTGTTAAAGGGAAAATGAGACAAGAAAGGTTAAGAAACACATTTAATAAATCCGGAAGTAAATCTATGCTTGTCAAGATAAAGCAAAAATTATGTGCATATGTGCTCAAATGGGTCCCTCAACAATTTTAATGTGTAGACAAAGAACAATCTAAAATCAAATCACTTTAAGCAATTTCCAATGCGAAATGGATTTTCACGCAGAAACTAATTCCCAGACATATTGAAAAATTTAATTTGCTTTCAGTGAACACAATTTATGTATAACATGTGCAAAATATAAGGCTCGCTTTCTAAGAGTTTGCCTCGAGCACCTAAATTCCAATAATGCATGTAATGAAAAACAAATTTAACACAAAACACCGCGGTGTCCAAAAAGCGCGGGGGCCCGTAGCAATTCCTACATTTGCTACTATTGTTTATCCTGCACTGTCTCTCTCTAAACACCTCCACAACCACAAACTCTGGACACGTAAGACGTAAAGTTGGCCTGCACGAGCAGTACCAGTAGGCTCACGGCAAGAGCAAAGTGATGATTGTGTTGCGATCGGAAATCCCGAGCGGCATGTGCGCAGAGCTCCGCACCGTGGCAGCAAGCAACAATAGAGATCACCCGACGAGATCACTCTTGTGGTCACCGTTAGCAAGTACAATCAACTGTTCTCCAGGTTCACCAGCATCATTAGAGGTCACTCACCAAGATCACTCCAGCGGGATCACTCTATTATTGTTTCTTCGCGCCACGTACATAATGGTGTTATTCTTCACGCACATCCCGTTCGTGGTGAATCACACCATCAACGCAACACCACCGGAGAGGTTGCAACAATTGTTTAATGACAATTGCAGCGAAGTCGTCCCAAGCACGTTCCATTACATTACAACACTCAAGCAATGAGGCCAACTTGCAGCAATTCCCAGATATTGCTTGATTTTATCGTAATGAATAGGATTGATTTTCATAATATTGCGTCAGAATGACCGGTTCTATGTATGTAAATTGCGCCACCTTATTTTCGGTAGTTTCAAAGTGATTTGGCATCCATTCATCACCAACTGCGTAGTGTATTCGGCAGTGTGGACCACCTAGTATTTGGCATATCTGCTATAGACCAGTTAGACTACCGTACTAGGCTGGTAATCTAACATTGTAACAGCAGATTTCGTAATCACTCACTGCCGAGGGCGTACGCAAAAGGGGGGTTTGGGGTTATCCCCCCTTGAGCTTGATATTTTACAAAAATTTTATTTTAAGGATAGTGCATAGGGCTTGATTTATTACTAAAATAAGGATAGTACGTGTAGAAGAATATGCATATTATGTCAACAAACTTCGCTTGAAAACATGAGTATGCCGTCAAATTGTGACGTCACAAACAGCGCACACCAAATACAAATGACCACCATATGCCACTGAATGAACCCCCCATGAAAATTTTCTGCGTACGCCACTGCTCACTGCCATATTTTCATAGCATACTTCCTTAAGTTTTTGTGGTTATTTACATGAATTACGGTAATGAGTAGCCGAACTGAAATTTTGCATTGCAGTTGCAGATAGCAATGAGCACTGATAGGGACTGATATTTTGGACGTCAATACGCATTTGGAAATGCAAAACGAAAAGTACAGGAAGAAAAAAATAAAAGAGAGACCAACTCATACTACCCAAAACGCGTATGTTGACAACGTATTTCGATGTTCAAACTCAAAAAGGTGATGCTGCTGTAGCGGTTGAAGCTAGAAACACTGAAATACGTACTAGTGAAGTGGAAGGTATGATAGAGAAACAGCCAGGTTCTAGTTCTAGCCCTAGCGAATGTGAAAAAACAAATGAAGAGGATAAGTATTAAACTGTATCGGTGAATGGCCAAACAATCTAGAGCAGAGGTTCCCAACCTTTCTTTGACCATGTACCCCTTCAGGACTTCGACAAATGAGGATGTAGCCCTAAAATTTCTTCAGAGAAACGACTGAGTAAAATAACAAAAATCCACTTAATTTTTAATAGAACTTTTAAATTTTCGAAATATAAAGGCAGACTCCGTTTTTATGTCTCAAAGTTAAACAATAACCATAAAATGATTTTTGAAAATCATATTCACTGATTTATGTATACATATTTGGAAATAAATAATACATAAATATGTGTTTCCCTTCTATTTCTAACCTTAAATTTACCCCTTCAGAAGGCAAATGCACACATAGGGGTACATGCAGGGCTGAATTAAATGAATGCGAGGCCCCGGGCAAAGTCGTGACCGCGAGGCCCCTTAGCCCAACTGCGTAGCGTTTCACATGCCCTCGTTTCAAGTTTGCAGAAGCGCCAATCAAAAACGTCAAAACTAATACGATTTGGCAGCCTACACTTCAGAGGCAATTGGGGGTGATCATGTACGGCGGTCCGAACGTGGTTTATTTGTTCAAACAGAAAGTTGTATCACAAAAGCGATCTTTTTGCTACCGTGACACTACCCAACAATCTTTTTCGTCGTAGACTCTCTGACCATCTTCACCGCACAAATCGTCCATTCACATATGCATTGAGGAAAGGTATGTCTGCACCCTATCGCAGATCAAAACGTACACCGTTTAGAAAAAATTTTCTCAACGAAATATCACGCGAAAGCAACTTAAATCGTACTACCTGACTACAGGTTTGAGATGGGAGCTTTGCAATAGTTACACCTATTAACTGTTCCGTTATCTAGTGGACAACATCGCCTTGTTTAATATGAGACTGATACCCTCACGATCACGACAAGCATTTCGCAACTAATTGTTACGTCAGCGCATTATACGGTAATTGTAAAGGCGTTAGATTGCGAAGAATACTTGGTAACGAACTTATTGAAGCGACCTTGGTCTCTGTCACTCTGTCAGTGAGTGCCTTTTGAAGTAAAGTCGGCTGCGAAAAGTTTCATAACGCCGCATTTTTTTGCACGTGAAATCGTTGATGATTGTCTCCAGGTCCGTATCCCCAAGAATCTCATGCTCCGTGGTACGTCGTAATCGTTAAGATTTAGTTCTGACTTCTTAATGAGCACCAGGTGCAAAGCTATATTTGCAGAGGCGAGTTTTCGTAATTCATCTGCTCAGTTTTTTAAGTCTGTATGGTGTTCTAACTTTAGTAAGTTGTCCAATAGTCCTGTCAACATATAGTTCTACTTCTCATTGCTTCATACAGTTTCACGAGAGTGTCTGACTTTCTTGGTTTTTCACCTCTCATGTTTTTCTGGATGTTGATTATTTTTAGATTATGACTTCATTGTAGAAAGTGCTCGAAACAATGGACATTACGCAGTTTATAAAAAGAAGTAACATTTCTGATAGCCGAAGTGTAGAAAACATTTCAGGCAAAAGATTGAAAATTGAGATTCAACCAGCACAGACTGATGGGGTATGAAGGGTAAAGCGTTTTGTGAACGCCCATTTGCATTGCATCGTCTGTAACCTGAAAGGTATAAGCACAATTTCGACGTTTTCCCCCCTGGAAAAATTTCTGCGGACGCTCATGGATGCACTGATTTCGATCAAATTCTTGGGTCATGAAGTGAGGTGCTGTTTGGTTCAAGTCACTCAAAAACGATAAATGCCAAAGCTGTCAGTTTCCTTTGCCTGTATATTAAAGGCAGTAATTTAAAAGCTGTACAATCTCGACGCGTGGTAAACAACCTAAAAACATGAAAAACCAATGACGAAGTGTTTTGATATTAAAGCACGAGGCTCCCATAAGCGCGAGGCCCCGGGCATTTGCCCGGTTTGCCCAATGGTTAATCCGGCCCTGGGTACATGTAACCCAGGTTGGGAACCCCTGATCTAGAGGATTATGATCATGATTATTGGATAGCCAAGGAAAGTGATGAATGTGAACATGCAGATAGTGATTTTCTTTCATCCATACAATTTTATGACAATGAAAAGGCATCTTGCAACTGCCAGAAGACCCATTTCACATATAGCTAGATTCATGATTTTTAAGTTCCTTTCATCAATTTCTCACTCTAATGTGTGTTTAGTTATCGTATCAAATTAAAGAAGCTCTCTTCGCTTCGTTGAGACTAACATTTTACGTAAATTATAAACGACTTCTCCATTTAATGGCGATATTTCGTTCTGTTTCGGATTCAACGAGGGTACTCGCGGTTTGTTAGGTTTGTTAAAAGAAGCATTTAGCTTAGGCTATATGAAATTGTAGCGTAAAAATTTGATGTTATCTGATGTAGAATAAGGCAACAATATGATGTTAACGAGACTGACCCCAGTGGCAACACTGACTGATACTAGACAGCAGTCAGCAACCACTAGCTTTAGCACGCAAATTGTAACGTTTTCGTGACATTTGTGCAATAGGCGTGATGCGCGAGTAGAGAGTCATACTCATTCCAAAGGAATGATTGTTAGGAAAAAGTTACCAGCGAAATCAAATAGATTTGTATTGAACGAAACCGAAAACACTTATAGGCTATTCAGTACAGAGTCGGCGCTAGCTCTTTTTAGTGGTACGGCCAAGATGAGCGGAAATCGTGGATTCAGGGAACTATTGCTCGCTAAGCAAGCGGTTCTTTTGCTACTCTGCACTCTCTAGAACAGTGGTTCTCAACCTTTTTAAGCCACGGACTATTTTCGGACCAGTATATATGTTCGCGGACTCAAGATAGACTAAGTCCACGAGAATGATACAAACACTAGTTTTAGGAAATTTCTGTTCATCGCCCACATTCACAAATTCC
>JGI24158J21664_10010357_pt1 | contig 12443 bp, 8 predicted proteins | sample Ectturendosymbi3_FD_21664 | JGI IMG/M metagenome (IMG submission 21664) | reverse complement strand
AAAGCACGGTTTGCCGAAGGCTGTGCAAAAATTATCTGTTTTTGTTATAAGTTTATTTATTTAGTGCCTGGTGGCATCCTTGAAAGGAAAGGCAGAACTGAAAATAGGGATGAATTGTGGAAAGCATATAACTGGCGCAAGATTCTATAGAAGCCTCCATAGCGAAAACCTTCTTTAAGGGCTGCCAACAGCCGTGTAATCCATGAATCCACAGTAGATCTGTATCCTGGTTTTGAAACAATAGATGTGAGTGGTTGAGTTTTTTGACGGAATTACCCCCCATGATTGAACCATACTACAGCTTGCAAAAAGCTGTAGACAGACAGACAGACAGACAATTCTAGTTTATTTAGCAGCGGTGACTGATGGCCATGTGGTTTTGATCCTTTTGTTACGAATTCAAACCCGTAGACAGCTCACGCTAGCTACGAAAAGGCAAATTTTGCATGGTTAGCGAAAGCTGCAACCGTCATCGACCACGTCGCTTATCGGTTAGCTCATTCTGCTTAAATCACATAAATTTGAGCAGAAAGGCAATCGTCTGCTGCACATCTCAACCTTTTCACTAGTAGCGGTGGTGTTGGCTATGATTCGTAATTTTCGATTTTTTGTGTGGGCTTGATTATCACCTTCAATCTGCTTCTGGCCTGGACAAAAGCAGATTTATCGCCAGATCACTGTAAGCTTGTTTCGGGGGGGTTGTTATATACATGAATTGGAAAACGACTTTAGCGGGGCAACAAGACCTTGAGTTTGGAGGTACTGATTGTGAATTTTGGGAGCTCACCACGCCTATGTCTCCACTAGGTGATGGGCCTGAATAGAAGTGTTGGCCTAGGTCCGGTTCACTGGGTGGCATCGGCAATCTGCAGATGGTTAGGAGTTGCAATGTCATACATTCGCTGACGACGAGTTACGAATACGTTTAAAAAGTGCAAATTTAAAATATCCACTGTGTGTTGCAGGATGAAGAAGGTAAAAAACGTAAGCTGTCAGGCTTAAGGAATAGTCAACTGAAAAAAGCGTTTGATCTAAGTTAGTTTTCCAAGAATACGGCAATATTTTGCGGATGTTGCAGGCGCAGGCTGACTTGCTACCTTGTACCCATGTTATAAAAAGAGGCTGTTCCGGAAAAAAGCTTATGATAAAAATCCAGATGGTATAGATGCAAGTAATGCTGCAGAGAAGTCGCAGTAAACAAGTTTTTGTCTTGCCCAGGTACCAAATCAACAAAGCAACAGCCAGAAGGTGTGACAACTGCGCAAAACCAACTATGCAAAGTGAACAGCGGTGTGACGGCAGCAACGTAGGTGTAGCACAAGATAAAAAAAAATCCAGAGGACTTTCTGCAGAGCAAATTGGTGATACTAAGGCTGCTGATTCAGCAAAATGTAAAGGAAGAATTGCAGCTACCGTTCTCCAAGGTGGATCCAATAAATAGAATTGCAAGAGAGAACAGAGTCGTGTGAAAGGCTATCGGGGCCCCCCGAAAAACCCAGATGGGGCTCTTTAATATCATTTTAATATCACGTCACCACAACTTTACAAAATACTGCTACAGTGTCCAACGTGCGCGATTCCTTTTTTAAATTAACGAATCATGATATTACATGCGTAATCTACCGGCTCTGCATTGAGGGCAGAAACCAGAAGAGTAAAAGTCAAGGGTAAAGAGACGGCTCTATCTTACTGATACAATATACATTGTGGAGCCCATACGAAGGGGCGGGGCATCCCCCGACCGGGGGGTACAGGGCTGCCTTGCCACGGCACTGAGAGAGAATTTTGGGCATTTGAACAAGTGAACACATTTTTGGCCCCACCCTATGTGACTGCCCTACCCCAAAGGCCTGGTCTGGATCCGCCACTGATAGAGCATGTCCTCGGATTGCCACTGAACACAATCACACATGTATATCACAAAGAATAATCCTGCGAACAACTTTATGCCTCAACTCAATTTCTGTGGTCGTCGCATTTAGTGAATAAAGTGGGCTATTCAATTTTCTTACTTTAAGTGAAAAAGAATTGGCAGCTGTGTTTCCGATCCATGCCAGAAAAATGAAAGGGTGCCCATCTTTCCACGTCAGCAGTTGAACGTTGTCTTCTATGTATTTCTCTCCATACATCATTGCATCAGATAAACTTTTTCCATTGCCGACCGCGTACTGCAGCTGCACAGGTATCATACCTTGTTTTAATACACTTTCATATCTTCTCAGAGAAACATGCAAACTCCTTCTAGCGTGATTGACCGTTTTAATGCACTGGTGGTGTGAAGCCTCGCTTCAAAAGACGGAAACAAATAATTGCGAGAGGTCAAAGGGGAATGTAGCGCTTGTTGCCCTATTTTTACTACTTAAATTACAGGAGTAAAATTTCAGCAGATTTATTTAATTTGTTGCGAAGAACAAGCAAAGTAGTACAAACACAAAGCCAAAGGTTGCTTAAAAATCACTTATGTCTATTGTTTGACGCAAACAATAAGAAGCGACTTTCAATTACACCAGTATTGTCAGCCATGCTAAATTGTTGATGACTAAAATCACTGCCTCCTACCCCTAGTTGTAAAAATATCTTTGCAGGGATACTTCACCTTGTTACCAGTATCATAAATGTCTCCACCACCATCACTGATGCAGTTGTTGGAAGTGCAATCATAAGCGTAATTTTTGAAGTTTGAAACGGCACTGGTGATCGATGCAGCGTTGCCGCTGACTGCTTGNATCAACTGTTCGACAANTGATCCGGTGTCAATTTCTGAAAATAATGTAAACAACAAAGTTCAGGTTTGGCAGATCTCATTACGTATTTTCGTGATGATTCACTTTCAGAACGTTNATTTTAGCTGAAATGCCTTATTCGTAATTTATGTTTGAAAAACTTCGAACTTCTCCTACTTGGGCCTTTTTCTAAAGGGTAACTTGTAGAGAAAAGCTTTTGCAAAGTTCCGTTGAGGAAGTTGTTGGTTGTTTTGTATTTGAATATTGCTCGATCATCAATCTGATGTAGTGGAGTGTGGTTAGGCACATGCCAGATCATGATGTTGGAACTCTGCAAAATACAGACAAGTGGCAAGCTGCGAACAATTTGTTTGTTTGCTTCATTTGCATGAGACAGCGGTTAATGGAAACTGTAAGTGCTTGTGTGCCATTGCTGATCAAAATTGTTTACTTAGTCACTCGTTGACGAGTTGAACTTGGGTGAGGAAAGCCAGACGGGAAAAACAAGCGAGGAAACCACAATGAAAACCTGATCTAGTACTAAAATGTTGGTGAAACTTTAAACATCTTGGATGATCTCAGAAAAAGTTTGAAACCTAACATCATGGATTATTCGTTAGGATGGAAATGATTTGATATCGAATTGAATCAGATTCACCAAAAAAATATTCAAGAAAGGCACAACGCATCCAGAAGATTATGAAAATTTCGTACAGACATTATGCGCAAGATCACTGCTCACTTCTCCTGCAGCTTGAGCACATTGCACCATACGCTCTGCGTTATAGTCGCCACATTACACAGATCGTTAGTACCTAAGAATAAGCGATGCCGTTTGGAAATTACGAAAAACATAAACATTGATCTAAGGAAGGTGAGATGAAAGAGGTGAGTACGGACGTAATTATGTTGGAGAGCTTCTGAATGAATTTGGAAATATTTATAAACCATTTCCAACCAGAAGTCGCAGAAAGACCCACTATCGAGCATCGAGGTAGTAAAGTCTAAAGGAAAATACCGTCCAACAACTGTAAATTTGCTGTGCTTTAATCGAAGGAAAAATCATTTAATCACCCGTAAATAAAAAAATAAAATCCAATAAAATCAATGTCTGATTTTCTTCAAATTGAAGCAAAAATGTGTTAATGGAAAAATTGAACGGCAAGCAGGTACGTTTATCAATAACAGTTTCAATGCTGTGAAATTCAAGCATCCAAAACATATTCCAACGATGTACATTTCGGTTAATTTTCAACATCCTTCTGCCTTGCGAACTGCTCAAGTTGTTTATCCACAGAAATACAAATCGTTTTAGTAGTTAGATAGTTCAGATGGGTTCTTCCCATGGACGTCTAATTCTATTTACAAACAGACAGTTACAAGGACCTTTTTTCAGGGATATCTTTAAATGCACAAAGCGTCCTCATTGTTCTATAGAATATTGCAATGTTGCTCAGCACTCCAGAATGATAATTTCACAATGTATTTCCAGCTAGTCGTAGGAAAGCTTAGAAGGCCTGAAAGTTCGTTTGTACAAAATTACCCACGGAAAACACTGGTGCAATAAAAAATGTAAATTTAAGCCGATCGACAGCATGTTCTCAATTTGCACTTCCACTATGATTACACCAATTCCATCTCCAAGCATTTTCTCTTAAAGGAGATTTGCTACGCAGATCCTCTGTGTCAGTGGTGTGCAACCATGCAGCAAAGCCGGGCCAAATCCATCTAACCTGATTGGTCCACGAGCGACAGTTTCATGAGTCAAGATCTGCCGGTTAGATAACTTGCTGGCTACCCACGGAAGATTGGCAATGCCCTTTGAAAACCGTAATGCTTATTAATCTGGACCTTTCCGCGGGCCACGAATTTCAGCTCCCGAGCAATGGGTTACACACCTCTGCTCTATGTGCTCTGCACTTTAGTGCTTTCACATACACAACATTCAAAACATTTTAACGTTTCTTTATGTTTAAGAGCTTTATACATATTCATTGTTCGCTTTTAAAGCCAGTTTGTACATTTTGTATGCAAAATAACCAAGACTGCAGACATCGGTTAACTTCACGTTGAACCTAAAAAGTTAGCAAGGTCTTTCTTTCGCTCGTAAAACTGAGTTATTTCTACAACCAATCAATTAAATCACCACACGCAATAAGGCAAAGTAAACCATCGGATATTTTTTATTTAAAAAAAAGAACATACTGTTAAAGAATCGTTTCAAAGATAGTTTCAGAGAAGAAATTGCTGGTTTAGTTGCAGCAAGCACTACATCATGTCTGGTTAGCTACGTATTTTTACAGAAACGCTACGCTGAACGTTACCTCAAGTTCGAAGTAAGCTGGATTTTTGTAATCCTGGCTTGATATTGATGCGATGCTCCCAAAAGTTTCCAAATTTTGCCAAGCATTTTTTGCACCTCAACGAAAAAACATTGTTCTTGATATCACATTAGCGAAACTGTATGACTGAGAGTATACGCAAAATCATACTGATTGAAATATTCGTTTGAAATTCTACGTAGACTATCGACGCGTTGCAAAGTAAACTTTTCAGTGATAGGTTTATGACAGGGTTTGACAAATGTTTTTCATAACAAATCAGACAATTGAAAGAATGAGGAGCTTGGGCAGCTAAGCTTTTCGATCAATGCTGTCAGGTCAGAGAAGAAGTTATGGGAAATAGACAAACAGCTTACAACTTCAGCAATCCATGTTATCCGTTAATAAGTAGTGCGCAGTAAACATTTATTCATTCATTCATTCATTCATTCATTCATTCATCCATTTTCATATCCATTTTTTCCTCTGGGGAGTGTGGTGGGGACAGAAAAACTTTGAAAGTCTCGAAATATCTTACGGTTTTCAGCAATTTGGGATAGTTCTGCTGGCTCCACATCAGATGGAACCAAGGCAGGTCACACCACTTGGTCTTTGGTCGACCGCTGGGTCACTTTCCAATGAATGTAGCCAGCAGTCATCTCCTTCAGTCATTACCAAGATTCATGGCCACATAGCGTTTCATCAAGCAAAAAGGTGAGGCAAGCAACGACAGAAAATCACAGAAAATGTCAAGGACCTTAATAGAAAACTTGTTTACCTCATTCACAATAGGAACTTTATCATCGAAACTTATTTTAGAATATTTGCGTCGGGACAAAGAGTTCAGCAATTGTAAATATTTACCGGAAGCAATCGATGTATTGCCTTGCTCACTAGACCATTTGTCGCCAGGTGTGCATTTGCCATTGATGTTGTTTTCGTGAACGCTTGCCACTAAGGTCCAACCTTGAGATTGCACTGTATCGAAATCGCAATACACCTAAAGAGTAAAGAGATAAAACAAGATTATTTTCAGCAATATAAAACAAGCATTTTGTTCATTACCACTGTGTCTTTTTCTGAAAATCACAACAACTGCGAATTTTTCTGATAAAATCGACACAGCTCCTGCACCTCTCATTTGAAAGCTGAACAGCGACGACGGCATCCGGGTTTTCATAAATAATGTTTTAATAATTAGTTTACCCCAAAATTAAATACTAGCAGTTCAAATGATGCAATACCAGAGCTTTCAAGCAAAACGTATTTTTAACAAACAAATACTAATTAAATGGGTCATGAAAGATGTTTGCACCGTAATTTTGTCTGTTCATAGCTTAAATTCCAAATTGCAAACACATCTCCTCTTGCCTCTGCAAAAACTGAGAAAAACTATCATCTGCTTCTGAAAAGGTATCTAACTGCAATGCAACTGGAAGTTTTCATAATCCGCACAAGTTTCAAGTTTTTCTTGTTCTAGATTGCCCATTTTTCCTGCAATAAATGGGTCTAACATCATATTTAAGATAAATCCTGCGTGATAAAATTTGAAAACAGGTCTTGCCGCCGCACTACACTGCAAAGACTCTCCTGTAGAACGCTTGTTTTGTGTCTTAGAACTCCTGCATTATTTTATTTGTGCGTTTTGCCTGCGATTATTGGAGGAATAAAAGTTTATTGAAGAAAATCAATGATTCCACATTTTTCTTGTTGGTCAGTTATTAAAAGACAAATGTTTTGTGTCTTCGCAGGACTATTTCGAGAGAACTATCTACGCTCATAGATCAACAAACACTCTCAGAATCTATTGCTTTGATTAATGCAAGGAACTGCAAATTTTGTTCTAATGCTGTGGCGTTATAAGACTAAAGCATTCAATACCAAACATTCAGACAGAAACCGACTTTTGTACGACGCAGTCACAGCTTCTGATTCCTACGACCTAGGTCAGTTAGTAAGGAAGCTATATCAAGAGAAAAATTACTTGAGAGTTATCTACGGATAGGCAGATCAACTGGTCAGTCAAAGCATCATGGTAAATTTATGAAACTTTATGATAGGCTACTGATTTGTGTAAGTACGATAAAAAATAATGCATGTACGAACAATCAACCTACAACGTACAACGTTCCAGGACAACGAAGTTCTGTAACTTGTTTAAATAAGAATATTAGGAACGGTGCAAACAATCAAGGCTCAATAATTGCATAAAACCAACCTGAAAAACTGGTGAGCATTGCGTCGGTTGCAAAAAGTACACGCCACTGCTTGTCACATTTGCCGACAGCAAATGATGACAAGAACGAGCTGGATTCATAGTGCTACCAAAAACTGACTTCATCCCTGCGAAAAAAGTTTGGGCATCAGAATATCCCAACATTGGCAAAGAAGACATACGACTGGTAAAACAGATCTTCGTGCAAAAGTAATATGCAAAAAAAATATGCCTTTTCGTCTGTTTCTGCTGAAAAGTAAAACATTTTTTCGCAGAAATTACTAAGTCTTTGAAAAATGAAAAATAAAGCAAAGGTTGTGACAAAGTATTCAACAAACCTTCCTTGTTGAAAGCAACAGTTCGTTACAGAATATTTTCTGTACTGCAGCTCAACAAGCAGATGAAAAGCATTACTTTTTGTAAAAGGAACTGGGAAAACCCAAGAGATTTGTATTGGCATTTCGTAAGAGAGCAGCCGTCGTTGAAATTTTTATGATCACGCCAAAGAGTCAATGAAGACGCCATAAGATGGGGGTTTCCGTGTGCTTTCTAAAATAGGGTAAATTGGCGGTTGAAAATTCCTTTGGCAGTGTGGTGAGGTGGTTAAGCGTCCGCTCGTGTTCCGCTGATTGTAAAGCGCCGTTGTAATCAAAGTAGCTTCGCGCTCTGAGCGCTGTTCCCTTAAGGGTCAGTCGGCGAGTTCGCGCATTCGTGGTGGTTGCTGTCGATTGTGGTGTTGGTGTCACTGGTCTTTTACCGAGAGTAATAATGTTACTTTGTTATGTTGCAGTTGGGTAAGGTTTTACGTTAATAAAACCTGGATTCGGTTTTGTAATCCCTCGTAAGGTTTATGACAGGCAGTGTGACGTCACGACGTCGACCCGGTGACGTGACTGAAATAAATTTCCGGTGCCAATTTGTTCGTTTTTTTAAAGAAAAAACTCAAAGCGACGCACCTTATGTTGTCTTCATTGACACTCTGGTGCAATCAGTCGGCGAGTTACTGCCGAACATTTCCTCACGTGCCACTTATGTTGCTTTCGTGTTCGTAGGGTTGGTTAGTGTCATGCCATCGCACCAGTCCGAGTTATCGCATTGTAAAACCCTAAAACTAATCGAGGAGGGCATTCCATACTTCATTATTGTGTATACATTTTAAAAGCTGCAGAAAATGCCTTTCAACAGTTCGAGATGCATTAATAAATATAAATATTTGTGAAATTTGCAAAACCAGCACTGTTTCAAAAGACGTGTTGCGAAAAAATTAGTGAGGGTTGAGTTCACCTGTACATAGAGCAAAATAACAAAAATGGTTGATTTCATTTCACGACCAAATCAGCAAAAATGTGGCAAACTATGCTATTATATTTTGATAGAATAAACGTCAATAATGAACTTATGAGAAGTACCGATATAATTTGTTAAGGGATTGTTTGATTTATGGTTTTGAAATATTTACAAATCATAAGGGGAGTAGCAAGCCAACAGGAGCTTACCAGGGGAAAGACATTTGATTTACATGTGTAAACAAAAACTGATGTGAGTTTACTGGAACTCGTAAACGCAGAGTACATCTGCAGTACTACCGGCAACCGTACCTGTTAAGTGTGATCAGAGTTTTTTTACTTAAGTCGTTTACTAATTCCACCCTATTTTGGCCAAAATGTGAAAACCATACGCTTTTGTCGCAGCCTTTCTCTATATGAATCTAAAGCAGAAAAATAGTGAAATGTCATGATTTCAAACCGAAGAATGTGGAATTGTTTGTACATTTATTCTTTCGTGATCGTGAAAGCAAACCTTGTCCAAGTTTCAAATTAACTTTTTAATAAAGCTGGAAACATCAAACGTTGTTAGATTTTTCCATTATGAAGCTTAACAAGTGCATCAAAATCCATCTCTTTATACCAGCAGTTCTCCAGCTTTTCAGGTAGCAAACCAACTTTCCTATCGGCCAAAGTCTCCACGGACTCGATTCAAACTAGCATTGAGTGAAAAATGAAAAGTTCCATGACTTCTTTCACTCCAGAAAGTTTATTGTGTTATTAATTTGTTTCCAACAGTTCATGTTGGTTTGGAGTCGCGGATTAACTAATGCTTATCGGTCTCAATGGAGACCGCACACTCAGCGCTGAGAATGATTGATTGATTTAGAAGATCAGTGATTACCAACTTGTTCCAGGTGGACTACCAGTAGTCCATCTAGTGGTCCACAGGACTTTTACTAAGGACTAAAATTGAGTTCACTGACCTACGTGAAATACAGTTTCGACTATAGTTGTTCATGAAGTGTCAGCGAAGTGGTCCATTGGATACTTTTTTAAAGATAATCTATGAGCCAAAAAAGGGTGAGAACCATTTGTTTAGATATACACTTTCCACTGGCATAATTAACTCATTCCGTTTTTCTAAAAAAGATGGTAACGAGCTTTCCAGAAAAAGCGTAATTATTGCTGAAAGATGGGATTGGGTTTATTTTGGCCATACCAACAACTCGTTTTACGATACGTGCACAGTGGATTTTACACATTCAGTGTTATTTGCTATTGCAGGCATGTTGGAAGAAGCTTGATAATTACAGCAATTGCAAAACGTTTTTGTATAACACCCATAAATTATTGACTTATGTTCGAACAACTATCTCTGGCTTTTGTTGTACTCTTACCTTCAATGCAATGAAGGTCGCAGTACAGCTGCTTACTTCACTATAATGAAGGGCAAGTCAACGATTTGATTGCTTAGACCTGGAGCTTCTTTTAGTAATGCTTATTAACATAGATTAATGTCAACGCAATCCACTATGTGGAAGACACATGGAAAATTCTTGAAACGTATCAGCAAAAATCTATCACTTTGTTTCAAAAGTGTTCAAGTTTAGCCTAAAGTCAACGCTACATTTCAAAGATGCAAAACATTTTTTACAAAATTTCTAGCAGTCACTGTTGCTAGCCAGAATACAGGAAATCTTGAAGCGTTTCATTTAAATGACGTCACTGACCCAGCAACTTTTTCATTCATGAAACAATTACCAGAATCGTCGGCATGCCCATATTGATTTAAAAGGAATTTTAAGGTGTTTTAGAAAGAATTCAAACATTCGGATAAAACAATAGAGTTCTTGCTTTTTATAATGGTGTTAATAACACTAAGCTGAAAAATTGAGACCAAATATCAGAAACCTTTTTTACGTTAATCAATCCCATACAGTCCCATTTTGCTTTTCACCATTTCAAGCTATACTCTTTAACGCTAGTGAAAGGTGTTATTTTGAAGGTACATCAAAATTGGCTTTCAAAATTGTTTTTTCTTAATGATAATGCTAGAAAAATATCTGCCACACGCCAGGTTTTTCGTTAATAGAAGCTATCCAAGGGACTTTGCCTTCTCGTGGCACTAGCTTTCCCGAATCTTTCTCGTCAGCCAGAACAGAGAAGCTTGATAAGAAAATATTGCAGTCAGCATCAGACAAAAACGAAAAGTAATCTCATAAAATGCGAACGTTGCTGAAGCAGTCCAACTTCGAAACTTAACCCCAGCTTACCAACCAATAACACAAACATGTTGATTAAGGCTCTTAACAGCATAGCAAAGAACACCGTGCTACCGCGGCGCAATAGCATCAGAAGGCGATGAGTGCAAAACAACCCTAAACAATCTTGCGGAAAAGAAACTGTAACGGTTTTTATTTCGAAGTTCGCAGTCGGCAACAAATGTTGACTTTCATTTAATTGGAATGTCTGTATCTTATTCAGATGTTTAAAGCAACAGCAGGAACGTTCACCATTTAATGTCTCATAATCTTGTAATACAAGGAACTTTTTCGGATGCAGCCTTTCATCTAATATAAAACAGTACTCTAGACAGGCTAACATAAATTCCGACGTACCTTGGCCTGGAGGTCCTTGAGGTCCGGCTGGTCCTGAGGGCCCAACGTCTCCCTAAACATAAGGTATTTTTAGCAGTAGAAAATCAATGCTTTTGCAATAAATCTGGTTAATAAATGTTTTTGGATAGTTTTGCAATTTCCACTACAGGCGTAAGTTTCATGATCATGCTTGCCATGCATGTTTTACGTTGTCAAACTCGTGTATAATTACTTCTCAAAATATCAGTCCATGACGCGTGAGCTAACCCATGGTAATTACGTTAACAGTAGAAGGAGTGTTTGTCCGACTCCTCAAATACAATTTAAGAAATCCATTAACGTTTTGAAGAGCAAGCAGAAATACATAACGTGGTCAATAAAACGACTGGCTTAAATACAAAAGAATTCATGTTTTCACTGTACGCTTAAAATGTCTGGGATACATTTTTTAGTTACAGTTCACTTGTTAATAAATATTAGAATCAAAGTCAATTTGGTTTTGCTTTGTTCAAAGCTACAATACTATTTATGTGTTCCAAAACCACAGTGGATGCAGATTCCTATAGTTTTGAATAATAAGCAAAATTCAGAACATGTCCGCAACCAGGTCAACCGGTCAATTGCCCTCCCCCGAAATTTTCAGATACATGCTTAGTTGTTAGGTACAACATCACGTTACAATCATTTTGCCTCCCTACCGAAAATATCAGCTGGTTGAGGCCCTGCTTCAGAGTAATTGTTCAGAGTGGGTCAAATCACAGACGAAATAAAGTCTAAAACAGTTTTTAATGAACAACCGATATCATCGTGAAGCACCAACCTCTGTAATTTACTATCCAGCTAAACGTTTTTGACACGATCCTTTTGAATGCCCTTGTTGTCGCTACGGCATATAATCCAAACAAACTGTTTTCGAAAATATTAAAATACAAAAATAACTCAAAGATGAATCCACTATACTGTTGCAAAGCTTGGCAGGTGTACGACGTGAAGTAGAATTGAACTTAGTGTTTTTGAATGATTTGCGATTATGAACACCTATAATGCGAAAAACATAGATAATGACAAACCCTGCTTCAATTAAATATTCGATGGCATCACGATCAAGTTCTAAATAAAAATCGCATACAGGTTAGACAACGGGATGATTCAACAGATTATCGTGACATAGTTTTCTGCATGCATTTATGGTAATGAAAGTGAAATTGCGTCAGCAAAAGCAAAGCTGCATTTCTCAAGAGTGTTTTAAAAAACTCTCCGCAGAAGCTATCTGAAGCAACGTACCAGACAGGAGACAGCTGTATTTGATCGTGATTTTT
>JGI24158J21664_10010353_pt1 | contig 12445 bp, 9 predicted proteins | sample Ectturendosymbi3_FD_21664 | JGI IMG/M metagenome (IMG submission 21664) | reverse complement strand
TCCAGATGTACAGCGCGCGAGGCCATGCAGGTAAAAACCACCACATAGCGTTTAACTGTATTTCTTCCTTGCTTGACGTTCAGAGGTCCCATGAGATCAACTCTGCTTTAACTTTGTCTTTGAAACATTTGGTCCTACCATAGGTGTTATTCAATCTTTCCCAAGCCATGCGATAACAATTATTGAACAGCGTTCGTAACCAAAAAAATTTAATTTTTTTTTCCATTTCTACTTTGTCAACAATGCAAACGTTTTTGAGTTTAAGGACTATAGTGTCTGTGGATTATATTGCATGTCTTTTTGCGCACTAACTGCATTTTTAATAAGACTTTGCTTGTCTGGTGTAACACTTTTCATCTCCTTCCAAGTACAACGTAGAAGGAATGACCATAGTGACGTTTCACGTATCACTCAACACATATTATGCTACTTTTAGTTCATCTTTTACTACAACAATTCAGAAGTGTCTCATAAAAATGGAGTTTCAAACATTTTTGTCGTCGTATGTCAATCACTTTAGTTCGTTATTTTCTCGTTTTTGACTAACAATAAAGCTGACTCACATTCTAGTTCGAAATTGGTCTTCCAACCCTCTGTGCTTTAAAAAGTGTTTTCTGAACGTAATCATTCTTTCACTGTGTTACGTTTGAAAATGCTGCATTTGAAAATCGTCTAGCATCATGTCACAACCGCAGGATACATTAGAAGACCCTGCTGTATTTCAGTTCCGAATAAACTGGTTCCGCGAAAGTAAGCATAACTTGGGGATAAAAAGCGCCAGCAATACTTTGCTGGTGTTGTGTGGCACTGAAACATTTAAGCTGAAAGTGTGCCTCGAAATCTGAATGAAACATTAAAACCAAGATAATAGGAACTCTCGTTTCGCTTTGTTGCACAGTTTTTGCGAATTATTGTAAATCAACAAATGTATACTGTTAGAAATGAATTACAAACCTCTACTGGTGAACTATCAGCTTGCTGAAAAAAAGTAGAAGAAAACCTACGTTTTGGAACTAAAGATTTTACAGCATACGCATTATGGTAAGTAAGTTCACATTTTTGCTAGTAGTGATGAAACTAGCATTAGAAATAAACGCTTCAGTTATTTTGCAAGTAAGTTTTAAAGCAGAAATTTCTAGAAATAGTTTTTGCTTATCATATATGGCAGCTAATTTCTTGTGAGGTCTTACTTTACGGCTGTCTTTTTGATGATGCACTGTGAGAACTTTATTTTCAGACTCAAAATCAGTGGAATTAATTACTTTAGTGTAATCGGCTTCCTACGTTTTGATTACTAGCATGCAAAACATTACAAATCAAAGCAATGATAACGACCCGTACCACTACGCAAAATATAATATGCCATCTAGTACAAATCTCAATTTATAATTTCAGTTCTCTTGCTTGTTACTTCACATTGCAGTTGATGCTTTCGACGCTCCAAAAGCCATTATGAGGTTTGGTTTTACTAAAACTCTTTCGTGGATAGGAAACCAATCGCTGAACCCACAGCAGCGGCGGCTAAGGTTACCGGGGAGGAACCAGAAATGGTCCCAACCGTACATCCTGCTACACATCCTGCTGCTGAACGCTTCCAGGCAAATTCAAACCTTTTAGCTTGGTTTGTTTGTTCAAACGCTGTGAAGCATTTTTCTAGCTGTGGTCGAACGTTGTTGAGAAATAGTTGCTTGGCGTTTGTAGAAACATTTGATTCATCTTTCACTTTCTTAACAATCCCATCCATAACTTCATCATGTTTTCTTTTCAGAGAACGTTTTTTCACGTAACCACCTTTCGTAACCTGCGGTAAATCAGTCGCTTCTCAGATGACAACTTTATCAAATCACGTGACCTACCGAGCATAATTTTTACTTGTGTTATTGGGAATAAGGAAGTGAAATAGCAAACCTATGCAGAGGAAAAGTTATTTCATTCCTGGAAATACACCAATATTTGTACGTCTGTCTAAATTCGCACGTTAGGTGATAAACATCAGAAAACGACGATCTCTACCGCTTGCTACATTTCATACGTGTACACTTTTAACATTTGAGGTATGCAAAGCCAACTATTTAACTCAGGCAGTGAGGAAATGCTACATATTAACGGGACGTAAAGGGATGTTTTGCCGACTATAATTATCGCTTTGTGACAGAAAGAGGCGACTAACCTGTAGAAGAGAAACCTTGCTTTTTACAAGGTTTCAGCTATTCCTTTGAGAGTAAAATGTAAAGTCACACAAAAATTAAGCACCTGGTGAGAATGTTATTGCTGAAGGTGCAACAGCCTTCCGGAACGATTGCAGTTAGAGGGAGGAAAGTGCGATTGAAATTTCATTACAAACCTTGAAGAATTCGATACCAAAAAAGAGTTGAAGAATTCTAGTCTATGCACTGCATGAACAAGTTTAATAGATGATTAAAATAGTAACACAAAATAGTGTTTCTGGGTCAAAAAAGTGTTTCATGAATATTGCGCAACAACAGAAATCACCTCCTTCATTCTTATATCGTAAGTTTCCTTGGCTATTTGAAGCATTTCCGTTTTTTTCTGGTGTGTTTCCTGTGATAGCAATACAAAGAAAAAATTTAGTTGATATGAAAAATCAAACAATTTTCGCAATGTCGTCCAAATGAGGAAACCTTTATATACGGTTTAACAATGGCACGTTCTCGAAAATCTCATAAGTCTTTAACAATAAAAAAACAAAATGTGGTGCACCAATGCGGGGCAGAAAAATTTCTCTTGTAGTAAAAAAAATTATTGTTCTTATTCAAAAAGTGAATTGTTGCCCATTTGGTTTTTGGGAAAAGAATTATAAAAAAAAATTGCCGCACTAATATTTCCTCTCCCGAAAGCCTATAGTTGCCAATTGAGATTCTATATGCAGTTTGCACTACCACACATTGTTTAAAATTTTTGTTCATGTCAAAAAGGATTATTAAAAAATTGCAACCATAACATTTTTCTCTGCATAAAACCAATAGATACCATTAGATATTTAAATGCAGTTTGTGCTTTGACATGCAGAGTAAAACAAAACACATATTGCAGTATTTGAAAAAATTTAGGAAAGTGTAAAAAGCTTGATGTTGCAAGATTTACTACAGTTGTTATTGTTACCATCAATAAAGTTCCAAGTTGAAGCACACCAGCAATTTTAAGCGCACAAACTCTCTATCCTTGCTTTTGTGGACAAGCCCTCAGTAAAAACGTTACACTACTTGTGAAAAAGAAATATTGAAGATATATACACTGTCTCTATCTAGTTTTGCATACCTACCGTGGTTTGTGACGCCTAAGTTATCTGACGTGACACCGACACGTGTGCTTGCTTTACTGCGTTGGCTACATAGCAAATATGCACGAGAAATATAGACAAGTGAGTTAAATACTCATGTATGCTAAACTGAACTTCTTTCTTTGTGTTACATGCATGTCGTTTTTGGTCTATTTGCTATCTTTTCCATCATGCCCCGCGTGTTGGTAAACCGGGTTGGATACATGGCTTAACGCATCTACGTTTATTTACAGAAATGATGACAAAGATGGGTCCTGGCATCGATTGCATCCATATGCTATTTTCAGCATGCGATTTTGTTGTAGAATGTTTATTATAATTTGTTTATAGTCACTTACCCACAATCAATGATCTTTCAAAGTTTTTCTGTGATTGTGCTATAATTTTGCCTTTTTCTATTTTTGATTTTTGTATTTTAGTAATTGTTTTATAAAAACTGTTACAACATTTTGATGGAGTGCTGCTCCATCAGATGGAGCCGAAAGTTATGTCTAAATGATTTCTTTGATAAACCGACCAATTTCAGACGAGTGACAAATCACTTACCACGTACATGGGGCGAATGATTTGCTTGTACTTGCTACTAATGTTTTCCTTGAGTTCGCCCAAAACTTTTTCAAAATCACGAAGAGGTTCATCTCTGATATCTTTGTATCTACTGGTAGCGAACTGGGCAAGCCTTTTGTGTCTTTCGTCCAAATCATTCACATTTGCAACAGACTCTTCTTCCTTTTCGAATACACGCAATTATTTCCACTGATGACCTCGTTGAAAATGCAGTTCTAACTGGACATTGCTTACCGTTTTCATTTTCGAGGTGTATTCGCTAAAAAGCAAGTCTTTATGCTTTCTAAAATTCTGCAAAAAATATTTTGAAACGTATGTTGATGAACGCAGGTGTATTAGCTGAGTCATATGAAACAATAAATCAATTAATCAGCCAGGTAACTTCTAACCAATATGTTTTTTATTTGCTTTCATATTAAAACATTTCAGGGAAAAACATTTGCTTTTTGTAAACTTGATGTATTATTTATCACTCATGAAGAAAACTGGAAAAGAACAACCCGAAAAATAGATACATGAAAAAACAGATATTCCATGAAAAAGATGTTTCATTGAGTGAATACAACTAAAGATTATACACTAACAACGTTTTCAAACATTGTTTCAAATTACCAGTTTTCGGTTGTTCACGTCCTCAAACGTGTCCAGCAGTTTCCTTATTTCAGTGGTAAGCTTCACGTGAAACTGGCGTTTCAAACTTTCGGGTAAGCTCTGAAGAATTTCACTGAAGTCTCTGCTGGCACGCTGTTGGCACTGCTGAAAAAACGTTTCCACGTTTTCTGTACAGACCGGTGCTTGGTAATATTCCTGTAAATGAAAATCAAGATTATCTCAGCACTCGTTGTGGAAGTTGAAATGATCTTAATATTGGTTAGTTAATTTCGCTTTTTAGTGTTTGTTCCAGGTGTAATTAAGAGTTCTAGATGTCCCTGGCTTGTTCGTATATCAGAGGCACAGGATTTTGCTTTTTGAGTAATTTTTAAGAAACATTTTACTATCCGCAAGCCACAATCGCTGAGTTTTATTATTTTGGTAAGCAGCCTACTGCGTTTTATTCCTTAAAACCTCCACCCGGAACTTTTACCCGAAAAACAGATAAATGCTTTTCAGTATTAAACAATTGTCATTGTTTGCAGACAAATGCAGCAGAAGATAAAAAGACTGAAAGCAATCTAGTGAAAGCATATCAAAGAGGTACTGGGAAGCATTAAACTTGAAATAAACTTTAGTCAGACCAGAATGATCTCACTAAAGCTCACTTCAATTTAAGAGGAGGTTCATAAACAATTTCCCAAAAGTGCCTATGTTTGGTTGAGCTTGCTTACCTTAGCTGAACTGAAAGTTCATCTAAAATAGATGATTAGGAAATAGACTGCTGTGCATTTCGTTGAAGTGTTTGTTTATCTTTTATATACAGTATTTTGCATGTATAATAAATACCTGTTGATATATCGGGAAGATATGCCTGTTGTTGTACTATGTGGTGCGTTCAATTTACTTGCCTACTCTTCTGCTAATAGAAAGAAATCTTTGATTTTACGCAACTGCATTGCGTCCGCCATGGTGGTTGTTTTATTGTTTTGTTTTTATTCTTAAGACGTCTTCAAATCTACACTAACACCCACCCCAAAACCTTAAGGTTTTTGAACACTTCAAATATGTCGATGGACGTTGGCATGAAGTTTCAGCGTCAAGTGTATAGAGAATAGTAAATCGCCTAGTTTCTTGATGAAATGCGCAAACAGAGCACAATAAACGTCTTGCTGGCATGTCTGTCGACAAAGACAACTGGAAACCCTTAATTTATCACATAAACAAAATTCTTTTAAAACACTCGTGGAAAATACAAAAATTGCAAACTTTTCAGCAACGTAATTTGATGTCTTCGTTTTTTCTTAGTTCATTACTCAGTTTTTAAAGAATGCAATATCGTTGTATTCCACCTGCTCTTTCGTTCACATACAACCGCTAAATTATCAATCTTTGACGTATTCTTCCTACCCTGTACCATCACCATTAGCAAAAAATGTTCAGCATTGCCAGCTACTGTTCCTCGTTTATACTATATCCATGGATTCTGTTGATTTTGGCCAGCTTCTGACTAATTTGGAAAACATTCCGCTGAAGGAAATGTAGTTGATATTTATCCAAAGCAACTTGTACAGCTAAATCGTTGCCACCTAGCTTGAATGTATTTCGACTGCACTGACTCTAAAGTATGTGTTTCAAATCTTGAAGATTTTAAGCCTCTTTCCCATTCATTCACGCATACACTCCAAAGCACTTCAACCTTTGATTTATATGGCTGGGCAATACCTGTTGCTTTTGTTGCACTGGCTCACAAATTGTTTGCACTGTACTCAAACTGTGATAAGTTCTGTTGGACTCCACTTCTGTGTTATGCCCAATCACTTCTCTTCTGTGCAGTATAGACACAGGCCAAAGTATGATAATTTTGACCTATTTGGTAACACTCGAGACTGAGTACGTTGTGTTTTGTTATAATTCTTGTTGCAAGATCTTTTCAGCATTTCGTAGAAGAACAATTGAAACATTTGGTGTTGAAGTTCAATTGCATTAATTGACGTCTTTTTCTAACAAAAGAGGAAGCTGGCAAATTAGCAGAGGTTCTTTCTGCATCTGTGCCTCACTTAGAAACAATTTTTCAAATATCCTCGATTTTGTGTGAATCTTCGGCATTCGTTGTAATTCAGATCTTAAAACCTTCAAGATGTTTATAACTGTACTTACGATGTCCAATCGTTGTTTAACTTGACGAAGAACTTCTTCAAGTTTTTCTTGTCCGAAGAATTGTAATTTACCCTGCAAAAGCATGTTCAGACACAAAAAGAAATGACAGTAGGCGAATGAGCAAATTAAACCTTTCTGATGATACTATATCAGTTAAAACTGAGATGGTGTGTATCATTGATTTAAGGAACTAGACTCCACAAAATTGAAGGGTTTGACCTTTCACCAAAGGGTTAAAGGAAGGGAGTTCTTGTCACTGCTGAAAGAATCGCAAACATATTTCGCGCTATGAGTATTATTTTCGCGAAATAACAGTGAAGTCAGAATGTGTAATGCTTCGTTCAGCGGTGTTTACTAAATTTTGATCCGTGGGCTGTGGCCCCTGTAATACGCGTAAAAGTGTGGAGCACACAACAGTTATAAGCGATTACGCGTTGAAAATGCTGGTATGACTTACGCCATACTGTCTAAGCAACAAGCGAGCATGTGAACTTCTAAATTGGGAGTTTACTTGCCTATGTCATCAAGAAAATCACTGATACTCACCATCTCAATTTTAATTGATATAGTAACATCAGGAAGCATCATCAACTGTCCCATTGTAGGTCGCAAACAGTATTTTTGCAAGTTTCAGCTTTAAAAATGACGTCTTACATGAGGACACGGATACACCAATCAAGAGAAAAAATGTTTAAACTCAGTGAAAGGTGTAGAAATGATTCAAGGAAATGCTAATCAACTGTGGAGGTATAAACATTTACGTCTTCCCAGCTCTTAACCACTTCTAAATGAACCTCTGCTGCTTTCGAATGTACCTAAGCCGAAGCTGTGCTTCTCATGAAGTCTCTCTCGCGGTGCGTTTGCCTCTCTTCGTAGAAACCGGTAAGTTTTGATATGCCTTCGTAGAAGTCTTGTTTGAGGGTCAAGTTACAAAGTGATAGCTTTCTTAATTCAAACATAGCAAACATGATGACGGTTTTACGCTTGCTCAGACACTTTTATTGTTCTTTAAGCTTANCGTTGTGCCTTTACTCCGAATTTTTCTGTGATGGTAGAATGCACATAGAGCGAAAATAAACAAAAACTACAAAATACCAGCCAACTGCATTTGAAAGAACACGTTTTCTCATGCCATCCTGACGGACGGGAATCAAATGCACTTCGATCTGTGTTCGAATCGAATAAAGTGTTTTTAAAGTTTGTACATCCAACTGCGCTTACACAATAGTGAGTTTGTGTGTTTTCTTTGTTTGCCAAACCATTATTTCCTACTTTTAGTCACCACACAAGTTGATTTTGTGTCATGCGTAGATAGTTTTTCGCTTTACAAAGCTGTTCGTACAACCACCTTCTGGTTTAGGGGTTCTTAACCTGGGATCCGTGAATCCCAAGGGGTCCGTGAATTTGGTTTAAAGGGTCCGTGAATGTGACTTAAAGGGTTAATAGGCTTTGATATTTTGAAAGAGTTAATAGGCTTTGCAGATATTTCAATACTACTACGATGATTAAAACCTAATATCGAATATTTCTTTCAACGTTTCTTCTTGAGGGGTCACAAACTTTTATTAGGATGGTCTAGGGGTCAGTAATCCACAAATGTTCAAGAAACGATGCTCTAGTTAGTTGCACAGCTTGTACTTTTTCCTTACCTTTTCATAAGCGTTACTCCTGCATCGCTTATTGTATTCCTTCTTGATAAAGTCAACCAATGTAGCTCTGTTTTTTTCAATGAAACGTTTACTGCCTAGTTTTCTTTGACCATCATACCACTTCATGGCATCTTCCAAAAACTTCTGATGAGCTTCACCTAAAACATCTTCGTCTGTATAGCCGTCTTGCGTAATCTGTGAAAATGGAAAAAACTCTTTGCCACCTACTAACTCTTACAGCTTTGATTTTCTTGAAATCTAACCTGACTTATTCCAGTGACGTAGATGTTCTTTGAATCCTCTGCTATTGTGAGCAAAAGTCCATTAGCTGTAGCCTAAAAAATTGCCAGCAGAAACTGAACAAGTGAAATTGAAAGTCATACTGACATTTGAAAACATTTTGCCAACGTTTTCTTATGTAGAAGATGATGTTTGTTTTCACATTTTAGCGAGGATTTTTTCTTTCCAGGAACTTTTGTGTTTTTTTCCATTTCGGCCAAAGCGGCGGTTGAACGAATTGATTAAATAAGAAAGGCTGGATGATCAGGAAATTTGCAATTTCTCTTTTTTTCTCCGAAATTGTGTTTAACAGTTGTGACAGCATTTATGGGCTTTCGAAAAAATGTTGTTTACTTTGCAATAATTTACCAATTACAAAAGCTTTTATTATTTTAACGAATGCTATTCTGTAAAAATTGCTGAGCAGCTCATTTCATAGGTTTTGTTGGTAATATTCAGGCAGTTTTTGAATCTACAAATCAAAAGAGCTTGTAATTTTAACGTTTGTAAAGTAAGCAACACCGAAAATAAGTTGCAAATTCAATGAAACCTGCAGCAAACTTTCCACTTGCGGCGTAGTTCTATCCTTCATTGCATCAATGTAACTGAAAAAATAGTTGGAGAAGTCTTTCCCTTTCACAGTTTGTCCAAAAATGATTTTTGGCGTGAGCTTTTGTGGGTCGAATAGGTGCGAAGCAAGCTGATCAATAAAATCCAAAAACCGTTTGCCGACATCTGAGCATAAATCACTTCACTTAGCCCGGCAAATTTGTAAACGGCGCATCGGATAGCAGTATATCATAGAGGGTACACGTCAGATAAGTCTATCCCAAGCAATGCTATGTTTCTTATGTTTAACATACCTTTCAGTTTTCTCGCCTCGCCTTCTCGTACTGTTTCACTGGGGCTGGGCATCAGAAAGCAATCAGTAGATTCAAATGTGTCTCGGATACGTTTGCGGACTGAATAGATGTTGCGATTGTCATCAGGATGCTGAGCATGAAGTATTGTTTCCAAATAACTTTTCCCTCCTTCCACTCCAAACTGATAGTCATTTTTATGAGGCCAATCCCGAACAAGGAATAGAAGTTTCTAATGCATGTTATTACTGATAAGCGATTGGTATAAATGTCAAGAAAGATACGGTTGTAAGTTATACAGCATTTCAATGCATTGTGTTTTTGTTTTAAACAAGTATTTCAACATACTGTAGATTCAGGTATTGATTCTCTGCTTAATTCAAAGCATAATGCAACGACTACCTTAAATCTTTGTTACATTTATTGCAAAAACTTTTTGACGTTTTTTGGAATTAAAAATCGCCAATTTTTCACTTACTTGAAATGCTTTTCTTTCCACTATCAAACTCGCAGTTGAAGGATCAGTTAGAGCCATTTTTCCATACTCAGCAAAGAGCTAAAAATATTTTGGAATGAAATTTCACGTAAGCACAAGATAGATTTCATTTGGCAGATTTATTTAAGATAAAGCAATACACATGCACGATAGTGACAAGAAAGATAACCTTGTTGAAATTGCATTTTGTGCTGCTTTTGCAAAACATAGTTAAACTTTCAGCAACTTTTTTATAATGACATCACTTCAACGTAACCTGCATCAACGTATAATGGGTTCTTTCAGATATTTTCTTTTGAGACAAACAAAATGGCTGTTTTTGTTTGCCAATGAACAGCTATGATGAATTTTTAAAAGCGGCTGATCAGCGTTTTTGTCAATAACTGAAAACATGACAAAAGCTGTTTGAGTGCATACAATGCAAAAATTGTTAAAGTGTTTCAAACAACTTTTTAAATCAAGTTTTTATGGCACTAACTACAGTTTTTATTTTTCATGGAAGCTGCTGGGTCTCACTTCAAGAACGTTTCTCATTTTGGTAAACAAGCGTTTGGTGTGAGATTTTACGACTGTGTCGAGTAATTCCATATTCAGCACCTCGAGAAACTGCAGGTTGTCCTCTTGGATCTGATGAAGCACATTGTAGATTTGCGTTGAACTTATCAATGTGCTCAAAGCAAAGATCTGGGAAAACTCGTCAAGCTTGCCGTCGTGTTGGAAGATTCCTTGAGTATCCATTAAAAACACTGCCACCTTCAACACAGAAAAAAGTTAGGGTCGTTCTTGGCAAAGCTCCAGAATATGTATAAACGGAGAACCTCTCCATGCCGGGGAGTTGTTACGAAAAACGGCTCGCTCCAAATCCATACTCCCTGCGTGCAACCGGTTACCCCTGGTTTCCACTGAAAACTGTTTCCGATCTCTTCGTTTTCGTTCATTTGACCACTTGTATTCTATGTGAAAAAATAACACAAATTCCCATCTATGCTCGAAACGCGATCTGTCTAAAAGTGAATGTATATCAACAACATACTGGAACCCATCAATCGGGTGGTATCTCACATGAGGCCTGTCGCCAGAAGAACGTCATTAGGGGGGTTGTACGTTACTTGGGGGGGCTTCGTAGCATACAGTGAACAGTAAAATGACTTCATCGGGGAGACGAAAATTTGAGTTGGGGAGAATGATTATTGTATGTTTGGGAGTAGCCCGCCAATGCACTCCTTGGCGACGTGCGTTTCTCACATACCTTGCTTGATATCCATGATTGAAGATGTCGAAGAAGCAAATTTGACAAAAATGACTTTCCTTGTCGAAATGCACCAGAAATAGAAATTATGGCGACGGCTTTGTTAGCGACGTCATCTCGCTCAAAAATGTTATGAATATTTTGACGTTGCTCTTCGTGCTTTTCAGACGTAGGTGTGTTGGGGAGGAATGAGTGAAAAATCCTCACAGCTTGTCCGGCGTTGGAGTTGTGTTGCAGTTTCTCTGCTGTGAAATTACATGTAAACAGCAAAAACACGCCGAATCCACAGAGAATGAGAGTGTGCACCAAGGTGTGCTCAAGGTTTTTTCTCAGCATATACCCACTGCATATATTCAAGTGTTGGGCTTGGTTGAGCGATCTAGGACAGTTCGGCGACGCCAAATCTGCGACGGAACGTTTCGGCGATGGTGGTCGCAAATGTTTTACACGAAAAAAAGTGTGTTTTTGAAATACTTCAAAGGTTAGACTACAAAGGATGTTTGCTTGATCAGTGTTTTTGTTGTCATCCTGAGGGCCAGGGGCCAATGTGGTTTCCCTTCCGCCGGAAGTTTGGAAGAGCTTAGTGCGATAATGTGCAACTAAATATAGCTTGTGGCGTTTCTTTTTTCTGGCATGAAGCTTTTGTTAGTGATAACGTGATAATTACCCACGCCCAAGAAATTATCGCGTTATAGAATGTGCGATGAGAGGATTCTGCGAGTGGTTCAGGGATACGCCAATTATGGTGTGTCCATATATCTGGGCGGAATTGCCTAGAGTTCCTAAATGGACTAGTTCAATTTATGATATTTTTAACTGGTGTTTATGTGATTGTGAACGTGTAATGTGTGACTGTAATATGTAATGTGTGATTGTCAACGTCACGGGGTATGTAAAAAAAGTTAACATAAAAGTTGTAGTTGAAAATGCTCTTATCAAAGATTCTAATTGACTGAGTTATCGCCAAAACATCTATCGCCGAAACGGCGTCGCCGAACTGTCAAATTCCGTGGCTGAGAACCAAAGGATGATCTCATTTCAAGCCAATGGGGTGATTTCTTTGAAACGGAATCTTGTAACAATTGTTGAGATTTTCCTATGTCGTGTAACATCCGTTTTTCAATGCAGCACACCACATAAAATTTTCAAAAACATTTTTTAAAGTTTAACTCTAAAACGAAAATGAATTGGAAACAATTGATTATCACTATAAAACTTGTGGCATTTTAGCGGCAGCTGCAAAATAAGTATATTCAGGCCTAGGCAGGTTATTGGAAATTCTGAATAATTTTT
>JGI24158J21664_10010352_pt1 | contig 12445 bp, 4 predicted proteins | sample Ectturendosymbi3_FD_21664 | JGI IMG/M metagenome (IMG submission 21664) | reverse complement strand
GGCACCGAACAAAATGCAACTTTATAGGCGAATTGACGTTACATACGAAGCGGTTATAAACGAATTAAACTATATAGAACAGCTTTACAAGGGGTTTCAGGGCCAATTCGGATTAAATTAAAAAAGTTAGTTTCGGGGCATACTGTTTATTTTTAGGGCAAAGTGTTATTTTCAGGGCAAATTTTTTCCGCTCCCCCAGTAAAATGCCTTCCCGTACGCTTATGCCTTTGCTTGTAGCTTCAGATTTAAGTTATTCAATTTTTATAAAATGTTTGCCAAACAAAGCAAGACTTTCAACCAAATCTTGTCACTAATGTAAGACAAGGACTCGTTTGCTTTCAGTTTTGAGAAGAACTTTATTTCATCCTTCATCACAAAAACGCGGTTTAGAACGTTTCCTTTCTAGAGCCAAGTTACAGTCGCTTGGAATAGAAGTTCGTGTATCGAATTCATGTTTTTGTAGAATTCTTAAAAAACAGACAGGTGTTAAGGCTTCCACATTTGATGTAATTGAAAGCCTTAACGCGATTCCATCATTGCAGGAGGTCCATCAGCACAAACCACACAAACATATTTTTTCCACTGAAACTCTGTAGAATCAAAAAAGGTTTTTACTTCTCTAGAAGATCTGCACTTGTTGTAGTTTGCAGTTCCTTACAAAATAGGAACTCCTGTTTAATGTCTCCTGAACGAATATATCTCACGAAAACAAGCAACTGAGCACATGAAGTAACATTTGTTGACTCATCCACTTGAAAAGAAAACATTGGAAATGCTTTTATTTCATTTATCACCTGGTCTTTCACATCTTCCGACATTCTAAAATGCGCCTCTGAATAATATTACTGGAAGAGATATTTGTCTCATTTTTGCCTCACTAGCTTCTCCAAGAAGTAGTTTTATTATTTTCAACAAACATGGTTTCACAAACGTTTTTCTAATCGTGTGAGTTTTTTTTGCTTGGCAATTTCAAGTGCGACTTCATGTGATGCCTGTCTTCTTGGTGGAAACTTCCGGCAAGATAAGTCCCTGACGTTTCAGAATCGCTTCATGGCTCGGAAGAGTTGAAACTTTTTGTGGCGTGATTGGGATGCTTTGCCTCTAAACGCCACATCAATTTCGAATATTTCATATACTTCGCACTGACAGTCTTTAAACCACTGCAATACGTTTCTTCATGAATATTGACTGCAACTTCACAACAATATACTGTTGGTAGGCTGTCCTATTCCGGGGGCCGATCCAGTCAGCAAGGTTAGGGGGGGTGATTTCAGTAATATTTGGTACTCATGTCTCACAATGGCTTCGCTACTGTAAGAGAGATGAAGCATAGCCTACTTCACAACTCTGATGTGACAAAGCAATGGACGACAAAATACCTTCATATCACGCGATACTTTTCCAAATTGTACAAAATTATGGTGAATATAGTTATTTTCGTAGATTTAGGGGAAGATCGCCGCAGTTACCCCCCTCTGGATCCACCCCTGTCTTATTCAACAACTGTTTTAAAACTAGAATAAATTCTTTGTGACGTGTTGGAAGGCATTGGCTCTGAATGCTGTATGAACTTGTAGGTTTCACAAACTCAGCATTAGCACCGAGAACAAACTTGCTCAAAACACACTATGACTTCACTGTGTTTTTTTCCAACTATGGAGGTAAAACAAATTTCAAATAGGCCTACTCTTCAAAACACTTGCGTTTCGTGTCCATGGTAACAATAGAAATGAAAGTATCACAATACTATTGCAGGTAAAATATGTTTCTACCTGACTGCTGGCTTCAACTTCACAATAATAAGCTGCTGGTATCAAAGACTACAATTGTTTAAAAAAAACGGCCGAATGCGTCAACTGACATAAGCAATACTGCTTGTGGTTTACTTCACCTCGGATTTCGACAATAGACGTGCAGGATTGTGGATGATACTAGCAGATAGCAGATTTAAAACTAGCAGATTGGACTGCGCAACTGTGGTCTGACGACGGAAAGACATATCTCCTCTTCAGTTTGCGACTTCGCATGTACACAGTGCCTGTCATATTTTGCAACATATTGTGATATTTGAATTGTTAACTCGGATGTTATAAATTGCATCCCTAGTAAATCACGTTATATGCAACAAACAAGCTGCTCCGAGAAGCAAATTAATTGCGATGGCCGATTTGTGTTAAGATAAAAACGAAAGGTTAAACATTTTCCTACATTGAAATCTTTGCGCACCCTAAAAATTTTCGCGACCTCAGATTGATAAATGCTGCTTTGGTAGAAATATAGGCAAGTCTCGGTTCAAGTTAGCCCGAACACTAACATTTACTGTGATAAGTTCGTGGAAATTTCGCACTTAATGATTTTTCCTGATTGCTTCCGCGTGCCACTGAAAACACTATGGCGGGCCACATGTGGCCCCCGGGCCGCTAATTGCCCACCCCTGGTCTAACTCTAAGTAAAACACACTGAGAGAGGCTAAGTCAAGTAAAATAAGTTTATTTAATGCAAGCTTGTAAAACCTTCTTATGTCATCACGATAAAAATATTAAGTCCGTATGTATACCACAAATCTTTATTGTCCAAATGCATTATGACCTCAGAATCATTGTGATGTAGCATACCGGTACACTGATTGATTGATACATTCATGCGCGCGAAGGAACGTATGACCAAGTCAATCAACGCAATGCGTATATTCCAGGACTTCCCAAACTTTTTTAGCTTGCGACCCACTTTTTCTGAAAATTTCATGCAATTCACTGTCAGTGGGAAGCTTGCTCATGAGATAAGATAAAGTCATATCAAAAGAAAACCGGCTGATTTGCAATGGAAGTTTTTTAAACCATCTTTTTTTTCAAGGAAAAGTTACTGAAATCAAGGGCAAACCTCAAACGACAGGAATGAATTCTGCATGAAAAAAGCTAGTGTCAGAAGTACTTGCAATGACAATTTTTTCGGACAGATGGTCTTTGTTCCCCTGAAAGAGCCTTGTCGTGGGCCGGTCATTTTTTATGATTATTGCAAAAACTATGACCAGCAGCCGTACCCATGAAGGTGATGTTGTGGGGAAGAAGGTAATTCGGCCTCGTTGTTTCAAATAAAACAAAAAGTAAACAAAATATCTGAAATCAAGAAAAATGTTATGCTTGGGAAGTATAATGACCCCTTCACTTTCTGCAGTCATTTTTATGGTACCAGCCTTAATTAAGAGCTGTGGGGAGCTAGCACTCAGTAATTATCAATGCGTATCTGGCAACATCTCGCCTGGCCTGACACCTCACAAATACCGCGCAATCAACAGGACTGCAGCCTTGTATTCTCTACAGAGGTGACTACTGATCCAGGGTCGAGTCCGGCAGGGTTCTGCGTTTTTTTCGGACCATGATCCGGAGGCAAAAATTTATGAAAAACCGGACCAGGAGCCACTTTTTATTTTCGGCAGTAGCAGGAGTCCGCGTGGTCTTTATAAGTGTCATTGTGTCATTTATTAAGTAAAAATATTGCTGAATGTCGGTTTCATCGATGGTTGCCGGAGTTTGAACAGGAGTCAGATTGTCAAATTTGAAAAAAATTCGGGACCGGATCTGTATTCATAAAATTTGGAACAGGAGTGGAGTCGGAGTTTGAAAATTTGACTCCGACCACCTCTGATTTTCTACAGTATTTTGCATACGGAGAGGAAGATGGTCAGCGCAAACTTTTGTTGTAACAATTCACTCAGCAAACTTCGACAGCGATTGATAACCAAGTACGGTTTCTGAAAATACAACTGAAACAAAACTAAACATCCTACCAGGCGCTGCAAAACTGAGCAAACAGACCTCACTATCAGCCGATAGTGCAACAATTAACGAGAAGGGCACGCAACTGCGACTATTTCAGTTAAGTAAACACGAGCTGTAAGATACAGCAAGTAATTGTACTAAAAACTCCAGCTAAAAACACACAAGTTCACGAGCTCAAGGACACAACAACTAATTGTCCAAAAATTGCAATTGCGCGCTAGTTCTCCAGCAGCAACAATAATAAAACTACATACCAAAATGATGTGATATTCGGTTTTTGAGTTTATCAAAAAGCTTGCTGTGTCGAATGGCAGAATTTTGGCTATTCACTTAAGAGCCGAAAACGTCACTCACTAATTGGAAGCAGACCGAGCGGAGGGTTTATTGCGCGCTTACGCGAGGCAAAGCAAAACAGCTGGTTGATTAGTCATAACTATGCACGAAAAGAAACAAAGACATCATCCTGTGTTAGTAGAATAGAGATGTCACGGGCTCACATTTTTATGACCCGGACTGACCCATACCCACTACAACAAACCCGTACCCATGACCCCTCCTAAATTTTGGCCCGTACCCCGCCCGGCCCATAAAGAAGGCTGTGTCTATTTTGCCTCATGAGGCAAAAGCACTGCTGTATCTATTTTGCCTCATTGGGTAAAAGGTCGATTTTGCCATTATACTTATATATAAGATAAACTTAGGCAAATTGAGTTGGTATAAATCAAACTTCTTTGAAAAATTTAAACATTCTAAAAATACTGTTTGAACTTGATCTTCTATATAGGCAATCGTCATTTATTTCAAAATTCAGTTTTGTAGCACTTCTACTGGACGGAGATTTGTTTTGTAGGCTCCTCCCAATCAATAATACAGTACTGCAAATGCGAACTAATCTCTATTGCACTTTCAATGATTCAGTTTCAGACAACCTAGCTTTCCTAAGGCCTCTGCGCACACTACAAACGAATACTAGCATTCCCACACTACCGGAGAGTGTACAATTCACAGCACAACAAGCACACAACACACGCACACAGCATACATCATGCGTTGTTCGCTCATATCACGCCTCACATAGCTCAGAAAAACTCTTAAGGTCTGACACAAATTCCACAGTGCGCGACGCAAACAACTTACGCTATTGCAAAAAAAATTCTTAACATCCTCGTCAGTGCTTCAAAAAAGTGAAAGAAAAGTAGCGGTTCCCAAGAAAAATAAGTGTTTGGGCAGTTAACCGGCCTATGAAAACCCTCCGTTAACTGCCATGCGGCCCACGGGTGGCCCATGCCTACTCTATAGTAGACACGAAGGAATAACGAATCATCGAGCCGTGAAAGCACCGAGATTATGCATCAAAGCTTGTCAATTATAGTTATACTTTACTAAAATAAAACAAACTGTTTTGAACCTAGAAAAAGCGCTCTTGAATTCGGTGACCAGGTGAACACAGCGTGTAACGATTAAACACAGGTGAAATCAGTTCGTCGCTGCGCGCCTTTAACCATCATTGCTTCAGTTTCAGCAAGCACACTGAAATTCGTTCACCATGAAACGTTCTCGTTGAATGTCGAACTTGTTTTAGTTCATTTTATTGTTTTTTACGATATGGTTGTTTCTGTGCAACACATTGCATCGTGTTCATACATAAGGATAACTAGTGTGCCTTGTTTTCAAGATAGGTGGCGCTAAAAGGAACTTGCTGAAAGCGAATCGAAGTTCAAAATCAATCGTATGAGTTTAACCGGCCTACTTTCGATTGAAAGTATTTGTAAGTTAGTTAGGCATTAATACCAAGTAAGGATATGAAGCTTTGCGGTGTGTGTTTGGAGTACATCTGTGCATTTGGCGTACCTGCAACGTGCGTTTTTGGAAAAATTCGCGCGAGTTGGGAAATGGAACAATTCACAGCTTAATTGGCTGAAAAGTTGGGATTCGAAGCAAACAGTTTGTGCTTACTATGTAATGGTCTGCGTCATTTTGACCGCAGTCTAATATGTTCACAGTATTGTGCAAGATTTGAAAACTTGTTAATTAAAAATCTGAAAAGTGGGATGCTTCAGCAATTTCTTCTTTAAAAAAACAACTTCTGGCTTAGATGTGATCAATGGCGGTTTCAGAAATTCGCTGACACAGTGCAAAATATTTTTGGGGCCCCGTTTGTTCATATGTGAAAAACCAAATTTTTTTCAATTTTAACAATGCGGTTGTAACGCATTAAAACTTGAATTTGATTGTATTTATGAGTCATATCTGATGCTCAATTCCAACCACCTTACATACCCCTTTAACCTTAACTGACATATCAATGGCCTCATTATCTTTGGATTGGGGAGTTTACAGCTTGGATCGGGGGCCTTATATTTTACCCTTTTACTACGGCTTCGCATCTTTTGCTTGAACATCTCTAAGAATATAAATATGTGTCAAATTCAAAACATATCAATAAACACAATCACATGGTAAACCAAACTGATTTTTCTACTCAATAAAGTTAAGATAATTATAAAAAATACACCAAAAAACATCATAAGCAAAAACTCACAAAACCTTTACAGTGCGTGAACTAAACATGGAGGCCCGTTTTGCAAACTCCCTAAGACAACTACCGGGTGTGATCTACCTGCTAGGCATTTCTTAATATGGAGAAATTGAATAAAAATTAGTTTCTTCTTTTTTTATCATCACCATCATGGTTTAAAGATAAACTAAATAAAGGGTTTTTAGTTTGCCGTAGGAAAAACGAAGATTTTCATTACACTAAAATTGCGAAAAGTTCTCTAATCTTGCTTTTCAGCCCTTGCAAAAGACTAAAACATTACACACAACGTCAATCACGGTTTGAACACAAAAGTCAATACTGTAGGCTTGTTTTATAAGGGAATTATTCGCAAACTTTCAATTAAAAAAATCATGACTCAGACTAGCGTTGAATGAATAGTCGACTGCATTTGAAAATGACAACCTGCATGTGTTGCTACTGAAGACCAACGCAGGCAAAGGCTACTAGTTTGCATTTGAATACATCTGTAAAAATCCCACTTGAGGAACATACTGCACAAACGTTTAACTATCTCCAACAGCATTTCACATTTAAAACGAGCGCTTCATCACCAATTTCATGACGAAAATGGACGTTATATTTATGATATAAAGGGAAACGAATATTGGAGGTCTTTCTTTGACTGGTTTCAACATGTGCATATGGCCATTGTGTTCTTAAATTTATCAAATATATTGTTCCAATCTTTTTGCATGAATACACGTTTGCTGTCTGTATCTTTGCCGACATAACCATCAAAATGAATACCAGGTGGTGGGGAAATTTTAATCACCATGTCGTCTGGCATGCCCAATCTGTTTCTTAGTATGCCAGTTATCCAAACATCGTCTAGGGACAGAGGCTGCAGCAGCCTGGATTCCTCGTACAATTGCGCAGTTATCTTCACTGAAATTGTGTAAAGACCGCCATGACAATACTGTGGAAAAGACTTCCACTTGTAAATGGATACTGGCAAGTACCATTTTCTGTTTTCCTCCCGAACTGGAAGTTCCTTTTCTCCATAAACAAAGCCGCAGAGAATAGGAAATTCTTTCCAACCTTCCAGGTCCATTCTGCCAATGTTTTCGTCTATATTCTCCTTCAGTAATCCAACATTAATCATAAAGTCATCGTCTGCCGTGGAGTAGAAGTAGTCTTGTGGCAAGTTTGTGGACGCCCAATACATTCCAGCCAAGGTCTTGCTAGTGATATATCTGAACAGATAATTTGCATTATATGAAGAGGTATTAATGACATTGTATTTCCTTAAAACTGAATATTTTGGTCGGGAGTCCGTTAGAAGAAAATTATTAATGGAGAGTCCACCAATAGAAAAGTATAGGAAACACTGTTCTAGAACGTTCTTGCTGTTCTGTATCAAGCGTTTTGTTTGTTATGCAGAATTGTCCTAACATCAATTACAGATCATTCAATGTCAAAGTGCAGCCTAAAGCTTATATTTCATATTTAACCATTCTTCTCTTAAAACGTTAGATATACTAGTCGTGAATGTGAACAATATACATCCAAAAATGTGATTTGCAACTGGTAGCTTTGCCTGGACTTGCCTTGTTCATATTTTACAGCATTGTGCGTACTACATGAAAAAATAACGTTTACAAATTGCACAACAGCGAAAATAGTCGATCAGATGATGGAACCTTTCCAACATTTGAGTAACATTAAATAACTTTATATCTTTCAACATGTCGTAATTGCGAAAAAGAAAAATGAACAGTAAACACATTTTTCAAAACCTTTTTATAGTTCAGGAATGGAAAATTTTACTTTGGCTTCAAATTAAGAAAATTGCCCTCCACAAGCTTTTCCACGTGAAAGTTGCTACGATGTCACAAAGCGCTGCTGTTAATTGGATCAGTTGAACTCAGAAAATAAAACGGAGCGTTTGATCAAACTAGCAGCGATTGATTGTTCTTATAACTTCATGCAACCAAATGTCATCTGATGCTCAAAACGTACGATTCAAGATGCATAAATTAATTTTAAGCAGCGTAACTTGCTGTTCGATGACATTGCAGCTCTGGTATCTCCCATTCGATAGCAGACAAACCCCTTGCACACATGAGCCAGGAAGATACGGACCACGGAGCTACTGTACGTTATGTAGACAAACTACACATTGGACTACCGGTTGAAGAAGCTGCAACTACATCGCACCAAACTTTTCAGAATCAATTCGCGTATCTCAAGTCAAAGCCCGCAAAATAAATTTTCAAGCAAATGTTACGAGTGGAAGATTTATCGTGAATACTCAACAGTAATTTTAAGTACCAATATACCAAATGTGAAAACTGAAAAACACCATTGTTTACTTAAGTTCGTATTCTACACAAAGACACTTGCTTGTCACCAAAGCCAGTACCCCCGTTGATTTAGTAAAATCGGTAACTTCATGAAACATTGTGAATAGTATATTGAACTCTTATTTTGCTTCTTCACAAAAGACGTGTAAATTATGTTTTCTTCTTTCGTGAATAACCAGTCAATTTGTAATTTGGGAAGAAATGTGCTGTATCTTTGGCGACAAACGCAAGGTGCTTTCCGCTTTCCCAATCAAATCTTTGTTTCTGTTGTTGAACATATAGTCCCAGCAGGTTTTCACTAGTTTTATACCGTTTGACCTCAGATACTGTACATATAGCCTTCTGACGCACAGGTCAGAATACTGCCTTTGCATTGTTAACCGGGAAGACATTCAATAGCTTATCAACATGCGTGAAAATGTCAGTGTGACAAGTCCCTTCAGACAAAAGGTCAGAGAAACGCGTAAACAGAGAAGCGCGTTTCTTCAATTTGAGCTTTCTTATCACAAGAATAAGTCGAATCAGGAAACTTTAACTTAGCACAGATATTGCAAATATTTTCAGACATAAGCTACAAACAAGCAGAATGGCTACAGGAACAAGTCCAAATTAACTTAATTTTTACGCAACCTTAGGTGGTGATAGGGAGAAAAAGACTATCTTAATTTTGTAAGACCTTCAAAGAATATGCAACGTGCTACTACAGCACACCAAACAGCATAATAGATTAATTCTGCAACAAAACAACATATAAGATTTAACTGCTGATTTCACGAAATATGACGAGTTGGTTTTAGGCAAGATTACAATTAAGAAAAACGATACACTTTGAAATGCAAAACAGATTGATTCATGAAAATATGTCTTGAAAATGCACCGTGTTTGGTATTATTTTTTAAATGAGTGTGATTGCAGTCATACTGTACGTGTAATTGGCTGTAACGGCACACCTGTACTCGTCTGGACCGTTGTATTGCAGTATATCTCCGTAACGCTGATGTTCTTCATCCATTAGCACCTGAATGCCTGCTTCGTTCGTTCGACCGATCAAAAACACGGTATCAAATCTCGCCCCACCAACGTAGCCCAAAACCGCCCACGTTCGACGTAGCAGCTCGCGCCGGTGGTAGTTGCCGGCAGTTGATTTGACGAAGACTACATGATGCCACGTTACACCTGCAAATTGACAACGCACCTGAAACATATTTCCATCTGGCGTGGAAAACAGAATATGCAAGCCGCATAAATGGGACAGTTGCACCTCTTCGACCAAACATGGTTTCATAGTGCAAAACATGCAGTTTACAGTGGTGGATTTATAGTGAGGCAAATGTGGGACTTGCTTCGGGCTCCCCTTTTTCAAAATGCCGTTGGGTTTCCTTTTCTTAAAATGGCGATTTGTGCTTAGTTTTTTGTGCTAAATCTGCTTAATAGCAATGTTTCAAATTCACTCAGGTTTGGACATATTATCACCAAGGCATTACTTTTTGCAGGTACAACTCTACAATAGATTTGCAAGCAATATGGCAGAATTGATGGAAGCCAACAGCAGTACATGTCACCACTNCGAAGCAAGTCATGTTATCACTGTTATGCAGGCTATCCAGTTACAGTAGAAGCGACCACCTCGATAACGCGACCANCCATCTATAACCGACAACCTTAACGCATACCCAAACACTTCCTTATGTAATTGCATTACTTTTTGTATCAATAACGGGGCTACGCCGGTATCCAGAGAGTGACCACAACCAAGCTTTTACGAAACTGTTAATTGAACCCCGTGTAGCGCGACCAAATAAGCTAGTGATTACATTAAGCAAGAAAAGCAGGAAAAGTGAAAAGGTGTCAGAAGCAGCTGCTTAGCTGCGCGTTGACCTGCAGAGACCTAGATACAAGGGTTGGGACTTGAAATATTTGTTTGAAATTAAACCTGTGTTCTATATTTACTCGAACCAAGTAGCTCCCTAACTTTATCCTCCACGAGCCCCCTGGGGAGCCAAATGTATCCATGAATTCCCACCTTTTTTCCCACCTCGAGACACAATCTCATTCCGAATTTTACTATGCCACGTTGCCTGCGTATCACAGTGTTTTGAGAAAGATCATGAAGGATTTAACTAAAGTAACGCACACTTGAGGCAGGCTACCTAAAGTAGCTCACACGAAGAAGTTTATTCTCTAAATTTTAATGCAAGTTCGCAAAGCTTTCTCATCAAGCCCCCACGCTAAAAAGCAGGGTTGCAGGGTCCATGTGGACCAAAACACCAAATCGAAAATCGCTTGTCCAAATGTTCCAAATAGCTTAAAAATGTGCCAAATAAGCTGAAACAGGCCGAATTCTGTCGCTGTTAAATTAGGTAGTGAGTATTAGCAACAATGCAGTGTTTCTACAGAACCAAACTTACAAGCAGGGCTGCGGAGCCGAAGCCCGGAGCGCCGGAGCTAGGAATTTTGACTGCAGCCGGAGCTCAGATCAGGAGCCGGAGCTCAGTTTAAAACTCAGGACCAGAGCTGGAGCTGTGGCTATTTGAGAGGTAGCTCCGGCTCCGGGTCCATTCCTAGATACTAACGGTTTTGTTTGCCAAATTGACAGAAAACTAGGCTTACTTCACCTATATCAGTGCTCTTTCCAGCACACTAAACATGGCTTTTACATTACAGTTACTTTGGGCCCTTTGTAAAGTAAGGCATTTACACATTACAACTGCTGTTGGGGGCCATTTTGAAAGCAAATAGCGTACTTATACACTACAGTTGCTGTTGGGCCCCTTAAAAGCAAAGTACTTTACATATTACAATTGCTATTGGGGGACCCTTTGAAAGCGTAGTGAGCCTACTTACAAAAAACATTTGCTATTGTGGGCCTCTTTGAAAGCGTAGGACTTACATATTACAGTTGCTATTGCGGGCCCTTTGAAAGCAGATTAGGCCTACTTACAGGATGCAGTTGCTGTTGGGGGCCCTTGTAAAGCAGAGTACCTGCAGATTACAGTTGTTGTTGGGGCACCCTTTAAAAGCAGAGTAGCCTACTTACACATTGCAGTTGCTTTTGGGGGCCCCTTTGAAGGCAGAGTACTGAATTATGATGTGGTTCGGAAAATATTATATGAGCGGATAATAAATTTTTCACCAAAATTGAGGAATATTTACTCGCGAAATACATTGAAGGGGGCCCCTGAAATAGGGGGCCCGAAGCAAGTGCTTCGTTTGCCTTCACATCACTGTATATAATCCTGACAATGATCTTATATGAGAGTATGAAACCAATTGAACACGTTCTGCTTCATGAGATATGCGTACTTTCTCACCTGATGTGCGCATATAAACACTGTTATATAAAGTTATCTTTGTGTTATTGAACACACTGAAGTTGCTGATGTAATTTATCACTTCAAAAAACACAGATTTAACGCAATTTTTCATAACTAAGCCAACACACCCAGGTGGACTAAAAAACAGATCTGGGTAGAAAAAACCCTCAGTGGGAGCCCTGGATCATATGCGGCAAAACACCTGCTACTGTAACTGGAAGTAAACATTTGAAGATTAATCAGGGCTCTCACAAATGCAACTCCAAAAATCCCTAGAACAGTACCAAAAAATCCCTAAATCTGTGGTGGTGCAGCGTAAAACCGGAGTGCGAATGATAAATGTTACAAATAGAACCAAATATCATTTGCAAAATAAACTGAAATAGTTCATTTCACACATTTTCATACTTTTCCGAAAATCCCTAAAAATCCCTAAAAGGACTCAAAAGTTCCAATCTAGGGACAAAATCCCTAAAAGTGAGAGCACTG
>JGI24158J21664_10010351_pt1 | contig 12446 bp, 8 predicted proteins | sample Ectturendosymbi3_FD_21664 | JGI IMG/M metagenome (IMG submission 21664) | reverse complement strand
TCCAGTTTTTCGTTTCGAAAGACAAAAAGACCGTATCCCGCATCCAGTTTTCTGCCAGATCTAAAACTGAGTTGGAGAAATTCTCACTACTATCAAGATGGTCGAGTGGGAATTAAGTGACTAGACAATTGTCAGTTCGTGTCATTCCTTTGTTGTATTTGAGTTTTCTTTTGATGTAGCCTATTTGCACAAGACTGCATGCCAAAATTTTTAGATCCCTTGTGATGAATATTTCGACAAGCAGACAAACGTCTACAATTAAGCTTTTGGACTAGGGTCAGGTTTAGCATTCAAGGTTAAGGTTTTGCGTTAGTGTTTATGGTTAGGGTTTAGAGTTATCATTTAAGGTTAGGGTTCAGTGTTAGTGTCTAAGGTTAGGGTTTAGGGTTAGCGTTTAGTGTTGAGGGTTAGCGTTTACGGTTAAGGTTAACGGTTAAGATTTAGGGTTGAGGGCATAGAGTTACGAGATTCGCTTGTGTGTGTGAGATTTTTACAGCCGTGGTAAGCGACTTGCAACGTGGTCTTCACATTGTGCTTTAAAGTCTTTATGCCACCACACATACTATGTAGGTGCAGTGTGTTTGTTTTTTTGTTTTTGTTTAACACAGATAAGAAAACAGATGTGATTCTCATACAAAGCGTAAGCCATGTGTTTTGTCAAATATTTCAATTGTGGCGATTTCGGTTGGTTTGCCTGTGGCAGTCAATAATCTTGTTCCGGCCAGCCAAGTAGAGTTTCAACAATTCCTTGCAATTTAACGATTTTGTGTTGAAGGCAGCAACAAACGCAGTGATAGTGGGCACTCCAGTAATGATTTAGAATTTTTTACTGACCGTACTTTCAGAGCGTCATTTTCGGATTTTCCCAAAGTGATTAACGCTTTCCATTTTTTTCCTCGCAACAATGGTTGAGGGGTCCTCACAAGTGGATTAGCCTAGGGCCTCGCATCAGTTAAATCCGGCCCTGACTGTCTTGCACTACTTGATACGATGCATTTGTGTCATGCATGTTCCACTTTACATCCATGATGGCAGCATTCGCAATGCATTGACATGTTGAGTTGTTGGAACGCCTTTCTTAGCAAGTACAACTGAATAAATGATTATATTGTCAAACAAAATACTTATCGGTGACTTTCGTTTCAGTTTACAAATTCTGAATGCAGAAAACGCGGTCATGGCAAATGTTCAAAAATATCATGATTTGAATGGAAAGCTTGGTGAGGACCTTGTAAAAGACATGATGGATGTGACTAACAGGTGCGATTGGGAAGATTTCGATACTTATCGTTTCAGCATGATTGGTGAGAAGGTTTTTGACATTGAGGCGCACAACAACATAGAAGGACAAAAACGCAACGCCGTTGTCAAGTTCTGGATACGCAAAGACTGGTATGATGCACCAGAATATGATGACCTCATAAAATATCTGGGAAGAGGAACTGCAGCAAAGCTTGAAGCATTCTTAGATACGGAACTTGATGAAATGAATGCTGACCCGTGCAACCTGCGATTCCAAATATTTGTGTTGTTTCAATTTGAGATAGCCAGAAGAGTAAGAGGTGAGGACGAAGGAATCCCAGACCGGAGAAAAACGAAACATGCAATTGACATCGCTATGGATCTCGACACTCACGAAGCTTACGGAGTGTTGATCAACATGTTTTCAGCCAATTATGATGCAAGGTTGGATTACTATGAAGAACTTGTAAGGTATAGTCCTTTTTTCCTTTTTGAACTTCAGTGAATCTGGAAGCTATAGAAAATATGTGACAAACTAAAAAATGTAAAACCTATGGTTATGTAAAGCAGTCATGACGTTAACAAACGTTGTGTTACAGATATGAATCTCATACACAAGAAATATTAGATAAAGTTTTGATTCCTTTGGAAAATCTCAACCAGCAAGCTTTTTTGAATTCCAATTTCAGATAGTCACATACCTCGCAATAGATTGTGTCAAATTTATCCAATGACTAAAATGTATCAAACTTTTACTTATCTAAAATTTTGCAAAAAATATCATTGCTCCAAGGCAACACGAAAGAGATTTCCAAAAACTTTTTTTCGCATTAAATTCCTAATGTTTTACGGTTAATGATGGGACCAACCATTACAAATGTTCAAAAATTTCGATTCCAGCATGTTCTGCATTGCATCGCTATCTGGATTTATTTATTGAAGGTTTTATTCGGATCCTTATGTTGAGCACCTTTTTATTCTTCATTTCACAGTATTAATTCGTGTTTCATAAATGCCGGCTACAAAGCATCACAAATAACGTTTGGAACGTTATGCCAGCTTTTCTTTCTATTGAAATGAACTGCGAAAGCGGTGATTTTATTGATTACCCGAGTTTTCGCAGTTACGTTTCATACATGTTCAGGTTTCATTAAGAGCAATGTTTGTATACAAGCTGGGGCGAGTGCAAACGTAAAATGTCGTCGTTCCTAAAATTGCTTTTTCTGGTACTTCAAAACTACCTGACGCCAAAAATTGAGCAACGCCACCGACACACATTGACGGACACATACAGTTATGATTCAAACAGAGCGTTGGCAGAACGCACAAATAGTATGCGTTCGTAAAGTTGGCTCCCGTACTTCAGCAAGGGTTGACAAGACTGCTAGCTTTCTGGATGGTGAAATAGGTCCAATCAAATCCAAGAACGACGTAAACGGTACAAGAGCTGTTTCACACGAGAATGGATCATGCTTTAAATATTGATTTGTGCGCTACGTTTGTATTTGTGCAGTTTTATCTTTACAGGTATCCAGAGAATTAAAGCTGGTTTGTTTGATAAAGATAAAAGTGCAAGCTTCATGTAGAGATGACTTGTACAATACATGTGAAGATGATATCGCCAACGTAACGTGCAATTTGATATTTAGAATATGATTCCTCGAAATGTTACAGAAAACCTAGAACATAATTTTTCATGGAAATTTTAATTTTTTCATAATATATTTTCAGCGAAAATTTATCTACCACCCTGCCTTTTGAAAGATGGGCAACGAGGGCACAGGTGCCCTTCACATAACAGTATCATATTAATTCCATGATTTACCAAAATCGACCTCAAACAAATTCATTGAAGCAATTCGCGCGCACGTAAAATTCAGAATGGTTTTCCATAATTTCTGTTGTTACTTTTGATGTCAACATTGTCGTTAAACATGTCAATGGGAAAAGAATGACTGTTATGTTTGAGCATTTAAACTGATCTCAAGCAAACAGTTTTCAACTCATGGTACATAAAAATCCTTGGCGTCCGCACGGGGTAAAGGCAGGGTAGAATCCAGATGGCGATTGGGGAGATCGTCACCCCTGAAACCTGCGAATTAACTTTATTCGCCATGATTGCGTACATTTTGCAAAACAGCATTTGCAATACAACGTCATTTTGTCATCCATTGTTTTGTCACAGAAGTATTGTGAAGTGTTCTTTATCTTTCTTACAGTAGTGAACCTGTAAAAGGCGCGGATTTACCATTAGGATAAAAAGGCTTAAGCCTAGGGCCCCCGATTTTGGGCCCTCAAATATTCGGGAGTAAGGACGATTTCCAGCATTTTTGTCAGTAATTGTATTTATATTTTTGTTTTGTTTCAACGCATGTTGTGTTACTATGCCACTAACTAAAGATCTGTATATAACAGGGGTTTCCACACTTTTTGATCCGAAGGCCGCATAAGTTATTACGCAACTGTGGGAGGATCGGACATCTTACGTAATGTGATTGTTTCGGGGTACAGTATGTTACATTCTAAAAATCAAAACGATTTTCATCAATCAATTTTTCATCATTTACAAAATCTATTCGCGGGCCGGATTTGGTCTGCGGGCCGTACTTTAGAGATCCTGATATAGAAGAATGAGCGCAAAGGATTGCTGATATGACGATGAACATTCTTTTATATGGCTTTGAGGCTTGGGTATTGTTACATATAGGCTAATGTGTGGAACAAAACGCCTGCATGCTATTTACCTCTTGTTGCTTTTCATGGGTAAGATACGGGGTAAAGGCAAGAGTAGCCTGCACTGTAGCTAAGTTGCAGATATTCAATGACGCAAAACGCAGTGGCGTGTCTGTGTGAAATCGCGCCAATGGCACAGTTGAAATGTGTTACCTTTCTAATAATTTATGTACTATTTAAGCTATAGGCACAATTTTTACGAAAGTAAAAACATCAAAAATAAATGGTTTAAAACGGAACATATTTGTATTTATTTCTGCTTCGAATTTGCAGCGAATAAAATGTGAATTATCCATAAGGACCATAAGATACTTCTCAACTCATTCATTTTTATTATGAAGAATATCAGAACATTCAAATAACAATCTTCCCATAATAAATAGGCCTACATGGTGTTGCGTGACAAAATTGTACATCATAGAAAATCGCATTTAATTTGAATTGTACAGTAAATTATGATGTATCACTTGTGTTCGGAAAACACAATTCCATCGTAACATTAATATATCCAGCCTTTTCCGGTTGAAAACACAAAAATGCCCCTTTCCTAATCAAAGCTAGATCACACAATCTTCCCTGACTTACTATTAGTCATTGAGGCACGCAGGTACGAAAAGACCAGTCTCAGCTCACCTTTAGCTCCTCCAAGAATTTTGCTTTTGGGTGTCCAGTCAATGATGTCGTCAGTAACTGACGTCGTTTTGAGTCCGACTGTTCCTTCCGTTTAGTTTCTAACAGCTGCAAATTAATACAAAACTCTTAGCAGGTTTGTTTCGGGAGGGAGTATACTGCAAAGTCTTGCTATTCTGTAGGCTGAACACGCTTGAGTTAGAAAGATTAAGTATGACAATTTTTTTAGCGATTTTGCAGACAAAAGACCTCGTCGCTCACCGACTATGTACACACAGTAACAGGCTGTTAGATGTCGCAAGAAGTACAGGTGCTTTATTCAGTGCAATTGACACTTATAAACCGTGCAATTCCACAGGGAACTCAATAAATATGTAACGGGAGTGTTGTCAGGTAACTTCATCGCTGTTTTTTTCGTTAGCTTCATTATGACTGTTTTTGTTCGTGATATCGAGGGAATTCATAATAAAATGATATGGTTATGAATTTGAACAACTTGTTCAGTGAATGTAGCGAGCACGTGTAGTGCTGATTCGTATGACATCAGTCGTCGCGAACCTTCCATAAGGGCCCCCAATTTGAAATAGCCTAGGGACCCGAAAATGAAAATTCGCCTCTGACCCGTAATGAGTCTTGACTAACATTGCTACTGAAGTCGCCCCCCCAACCTTATTGGCTGGATCCGACCCTGGGTCAAAACAGGCACTTCCCCCTTCCTAGAAAACGTGACGTCAGGAGCTCAATTCCGATCAATTGATTTAATTCTTGCAATAACGGTTTATTTGCCGGTATGACACTCGCACTGCAGAAGAGTCAAGTGTACTGTTCTGGTGTTATGCAGTGGTGAGCTTGCAGTTCACTCATGTCCGCTGCTTTGCTTGCAGAGGCAGGTTGCGAAACTTGCGAGAGGATTGTTTTACTGTTGGTCTTCATTGTGTAACAATAACATGGCAACAAATCTTCAGTTCACTTCAAGTTACGATATTAGGCGCTTTGTGACTGTTGAACGCAGACATCTTTGCCGGTAATAAACGTTACAGTGACTACGGATAGTGTTAAGCAGAGACGCCTGAGAGCAGTGGCACTGCCCTCCTAATCCTACAAAAGAGGGACAACGAGGGCAAAAGCGTCTTTTTCATAAAAGCAGGTAATTTTATGATTTATCAAAATCGAATTGAAACAAATTTTCTACAGTTTCTTTTATCATTTTTGTGCTCAACAGTGTTGTTGAACGGCAGCAAGCATAATCGGTAACGATTTTTTTGTTTTTCATAAGTTTTCATTCCTCTCAACATTTTACTGCCCTACCGATGTCCCGGCGTCCCTGTTTTTGTAGGTTTTATCCTCGTTTGTGGGAATTAATCGTTTCATTTGTGAAGGATATCGATCACATTCCAGTTCCCGCTGATGCAAAGGATTAATATTATATTGTAACTTCACTGGCGGGATACGATTGCAGCTTAGATTTCATCATACTTCACGTCTTAAATTCAGGTTCCGTAATATCGGCGTGCGTTAACCCCACTATGATTTTCTGCAGGATGCAACGAAGAAGATGAAGATTGAAAATTGACCTTCCTGTTGCACATTTCAGCTGGACATACTTCTGTTCTCCTAATGTTAATTGTGTTAATATTTTTCTTGCAGTATTACGACTTAAAGCAATATTTTTGCTGTTTTTTTTACCCATCCTTTTTCAGGTGTTGAACCCGCAGTGGTGAAATTAGATTTTATCATGTGTTTTTACTTCTGCCAGTTATGTGCAACCCGCGAGTTGCATGCGACCTAGTAAAAATCTTTGGGTGGCCGGTTTGGTTTTTGCAATATTACAGGTGCAAACGGACAACCTGTCCTTGATTTGTTTCCATTTTTTATGCAGTAGTCCTAAATGCGGCTTTATGATGTCTGTATTGCGTAGTGGGAGATATTCACATGTCAAATGACATCTTGGTGCAAAACTCGTTTCTGGTTTTCTAACTTCTACTGTTGTTGTTCCATTGGCACTAAATGTTCTCATGACATCACACTTGTGGAGTGTTGAAATGTGCCACACAGGCGTTGCCATTGCAGATGGGGCTCGAAAGCTTCCAGTACACTAGCTTAAAGTCCATTTTAGTTTGCTAAGATCAAAGTGAGTAATTCATGGCGCGACTGTCATTAAGATAGGGACATGATGTTTGACTCAGTAAGAAATTTCGGTTAGACATAGCTTTGAAAATACCAAGATTTGCGATTTTATAAAGATTTCCTTTGCATCGAAATTTGCAGTAACAATAATTCGTACCATTATAGTGGGTACTTTTCTGCTTTAACTTTTCATGCATTCTTGCGAGATTTCACACAATTTCCATTTGTGGTTCAACGCAATGTGCTAGTTTGCGAACAATTCAACAGATGACATGGTAGATTGTTATTACACATCACTCCAGTTGGTCGTTGTTTCCTGTTGCTCTGCTGAACACGTTGCGTTTTTGTTCAGGGTTGTTCTGCTGCAGTGATCGGCAAACTTTCGTTCTGGGTGTCCAAAACCAAGCGTGTAGCCGCGGGAGCAACCGGAGCAACCCCCCCTAATTCCAAAAGTTGCACCAGAACTTTTCAGGTTAAGCCTTTGATGTATAAGACAAAAATATAATTCAGTGCAATCAAGGAAACCGCTTGAGAAGCCTATGCTATACTTGAGCTTTTAGTCGAACCTGGTCAAAACAGAATGTTTTTCTAAAATCCATGATTAATCAAACGTCGTGTACAATGTAAGTGTTGGGAAAATCATTTCATGGCTGAGCTTTACCTGAGATTTAAGTTCCGTGTGGACGTTGATGACTATGAAATACAAAACGTTTATATCTAACCGTTTGCGATCACTATCCGCAAGTAAAGACAAAGAATAACCTTTTTCGCAGCTGTTGTTGGCGCACCATCTTCTTGTATCCCACCTAGTGTTAATGTAAATCCATTTCAAGACCGACATTCATTTCAGGTGATTAAAGTAAATTTGCACCAATTTTATTGCGTGCAATACCAAGCTATATTCACATGCAGCTAAGCGTGGTCGACATGTTTTGTAGTAGTTGGGTAACGATGCGGTTTATATTATACAATAACTGACTTCATTGCACATCTCAATGTAGTCAGTTAATTTAGCAAAATCTCATCAAATCAATTTTAACAAAGTGAACAGTTACAAAGTTTTCATGGAATAAGTCCAACGCAGCCAGAAAATTTGCGGATTATAAAAAATCAAAACATATTTCAATCGCGTTGAAAGACTTCATCGTTTACGTTTATCAGTTGCATACGTCCACCAGTCACTCAAGAGTTGGGCGCCAACAAGATCCATGTCTTATATGCTCGCAAGCTTTGCAGCAGGCTCACTTCGGAAGTCGGTGACATAGAGCAAAGTCACTACTCGGCTCAGATTGAACATGTGTTGGTGGTGCCCACCAAAAGCGTGTAAATATAAAAGCGCCATCGTAATGACCCCCACGATGACTTCTTGCTTAACTGCTATTTTTGGTGCAAAAGACATACTGCAGATCGTGCTACCGTACCATCGAGATTTTCACAAGAACTTGTGCAGGAATGTTCTACGAGTAAATGATGGCATTGATCCTAACTACAAGCTTGGAACTTCAGTAACAAAAACTTTTAAAACTTGTCAATTCAACGAAAGTAGCTTTTTCATTTGCCGGTTTTAATCTGAACACCATCTGCTCCACTCAGCGCTCATCCGTCCATCGAGTGCAAACGCACGGCGCCTCAAATCGAGACACCCATTTGTACTCGCCGCACAACATCTCATCAGTTTATCTGACAACAACAACATACGTGCGGCGCAGTGGGCGGATTACCAACGGAATGCGGAGTGGATGGGCGTGCTTCACTCCCCTGTTTTAACGCTCAGCCTGATATTATGGCAGTTATGAACAGCTTTGTCGTAGCGTTGAGTGTATTTTCCTCCGATGCCCTAACCTGGAGCGCTGATAGTTTAGGCTATATTCAGTTCAATGACACATAAATTATGGGGAGTGCGTCTAGACGAATATGCATATAATGTCAACAAACTTCGCCAAAACGTTAGCATGGAAACACGAATATGACGTCATATTGTGACGTCACAAAGAGCCAACACCAAATGCAAATGACCACTATATGCCACTGTATGAACGCCCCACCATGAAAATTTTCTGCTTACGCCACTGGTTCCGTAGTTATTAGATTAACCTGTGTTGTAGCTTAGGGAACCGGCGTAGATCTGTAGTTTTTTCATACCACGCGGGCCACATCAGAGTGTTTCGTGACCCAGAATAAAAAACTCCAACGGCCCAGAACTGGGCCGAGGTCCAAAGTTTGCCGACCACTGCTCCGTAGCTTACCGAACCGTTTTACGTTACATTGTTCTGATGTTACATGTAATGGATTGAACAATTTCTGGTATATCTGAACATAAGGAGGCAATCAAAGCTAGAGTACCACTGGAGGTATTAAAAGCCTCAAATAAAGTAGTTCTTTGGCTGACTCGTGTGCGTCAAGTGGCCTGATGTTCTGAAAAGGGCACCAAACCATCAGTGGAGGATCCAGACCAGTCGGATGTGGAGGGCAGTCGTGTGGGGGTACAAAAAAAGTCTCTCCGAGGCGAGAGCTGGTCATCACCAAGATAAGCTGGTCTATGTCAGGGCTTCGCAAACTATGGGTTGCGACCCAAAATGGGGTCAATATAAATTTGGGACGCGAAACAGATGGGTTTGATAATTCAGAAAAAAATTTCTGTAGACTTTACAAAAAAAATTTTTAATTTTTAATTTGCTTCACTCTTTCCCTTGAGAGCTTTTTTATTATTTTACGATTATTTTCGTGGATTGTGTGTATTTGTATGATTTTATCATAGACAAAATGCCACTAGAGATTTCTAATGGTGCGTTTACAATTGTCATTAACTGTAGGGTATCCATTAGTGGGGTTGCATAGAAAATTCTATTTTGAAGTGGGATCGCAGACCGGAAATGTTTGAAAAGCCCTGGTCTAAGCAAACCGCAAGAAAAAAGATAAAATGTTTGTTCAGAAGTGTAATGCGCACAAACGGCATTCTATTACAGTTTTTATTAAAGATTCGGTGAAAAGTTTTGATTCTGTTGGGGATTGTGCAAAAACTTTGTATATTTGGCTCTGTTAAAGTTCCTATTCCATCCTTGCAAAACGCTGAAAACACCAGTCTTTGGTCGTTTGCGAATTCTTAGGTAGAACGTCGTGTTTCGAGTTGTGCACGAGCCAAACACCTAATGTTTGGTACGTTTTACCCCAATCAGGAGCCCAACGAAATTTCCTCAAAATTAAATCAAAGGGAAAACATTTTTAAGGCGCGATTGTGTTTGACTGTGCTTGATTGTGATTGTTGTTGTATTTTATATTGTGCAGTTGCGACGTTGCTGTTTGTATGTCGTTGTTCAAGAGAAACGTGGTATCGAAGTTTGTGCATTAAACCGTGTTTTTTCTCGGAAATTGTTCTAAGCAGAAGCGTTAATTTTTCGTGTTCCGCACTAATAATTTCGTGTTGTGGTTTTCTTGACGAGAGCGAATAATATCATCGCAGTTTTCACGTAATCAGAAACTCCATATTCAGAAATAAAAGTTGGTGAAAATCAAACCTCCACAAAAGTGAAATTTCAGGATTTTTCTCATCCTGCTAGTCCCCTTTTGAACGTGGAAGAGATAAAACGAAAAGGTCGGAGTCTCCCACAAGATATACATTGGGGTCATTTGGCGTATTGTATGTACCTTGGTAAGCACACCGACTACAAGATAACGGAAGGAGACATTTTGATTTTTGTAGTTGGTCACTTTCCGGTAGAATTAACGTCTATACCTCTAGAACAGTGTTTCTCAACCCCGAGTCCGCGGACTCAAATGAGTCCATGGAAGGCTCTGGCTGAGTCCGCAAGCACCGGGGACATGCAAGTTTCTGTAATGCCCTCAGACAATAATAACTTTGCTGTGTCACATGGCATTTATACTTTTGACGTAGTGTCGTCATGAGCTTAAGCTGTAAGTTGTTATACAAACTGCAGTTTGTTTTTGCCGTATTAGTTCATAATTGCTAAACGAAAGCAGGCGTTTGCGTATAATGACAACTACTTCGGTTCTAAAGGGGACTGGGGTGGGCCATGGCCCCACGATTTTCGGCTGGCCCCCTGCTTGGTGGCTCCCGGTTTTGTGCTTAATTTCACGTTCAAGTTGGTTTGATTGACATATGCAGCAGATAAGTTTCAGCCAGCAAAATTTTAAACGATTTGAAGACTTTCTGGGGACGGTTCTGACGATATTCACAAGCCTATGTTGGGTTTGATAGGTTTAATCGAAGCAAATCAATCTTCATTGCAACGGAAAATCACCATGCAGGAAAAACATTTCTGTTGGCCCCCTACTTTTTTCCTTGGCCCCGCAGTAGCCTCCCAGTTTTTTCAATCTAGAATCGCCACTGGCAATATTCTTAACCTGCGTTCTCTGTGTGTTTGTTTGATTAAATCGCGATTGTTTCACAAGGTGTTGGCAGCACAGGGGTTCAGGTTTATCCAGAGTTGCGGTTGGGCGCTGAGCCTGATAAGATTATGTCGATATTTCGCTAGCTGAGACTAGTTGGTTTTTTCTAACGTAACGAAGCACCAGTGAAGCCTCACGCAGGGCCACGATCTGCGAACCCGATAACACGCCCGATATTTCCTTCAGGTCAGTGATATGACATTAAGAGTTACAACCGTAATGCTTGCTTGTGGAGCAATGGGGTCTGGATAAAGTGAGCACCAGGTGCTCGTGAACTGGCGTGGTCATAAGAGTAAGTAAACAGCACACTATTTTTTTCTTAATAAAACTTAGGATTGGACCTTTCCGCGGGTCACACAACTTCAGTTCCCGGACCACTTTTGGCCCGAGGGCTACGGGTTGCACACTCCCGCCGTATCTAATCAGTTCACTATGGTTTTTCTTCAAATAGCACCATCAAGCGACGCATCCAAGAACTATCAGTCGATATTCTGTAGCAAACCGTTGCTGCTGCAAAGCGAAGTGGAAATCTTAATTCAGAGTTAGGCGAGACTGCAGCTTTAGGAAACGATGCACAGTTCATGGTGTTCGTGCGATACCGTACGACTGCGGACTACGTGGAACAATTTCTCTTTTGCTGTCTACTTGGCAAACATACCACAAGAAATGTTTACGAAAGTAGATCCCTTCACTTAGTAACATCAGCTTTCGCAAACTTGTGTTGTATTCATCAAAGTTGCGTGTCTGTTTGTGCCGATGGTGCTTCGACCGTAATAAGAATAAAAAAGACCATTATTTCATGAAAAAGGAAAAAAATATTTAGGTGGTTATTGTCTTCTTCTTTGAGAAAAAATCAGACAGCGAAGAAATCTTAAGAAGAACTGACGGTTTTTGAATGATGTGGGAAAAAACACTGGACGCTGGTGGGAAAGAAAACACTGCTGAGATGAGGGAAGAACACACTGGACGTTTATTTCNTTTGAACATCCGTCGGTTCATGANGAAAGATTCTGGAGAGAGTTTTCCTCGCAATGCCATCGGTGCGTTATAAAAAGAACATAATTATAACTTTGCTCAACGATTCGACATCAGGTGATGTGCATTGACGACCACAAGCCCTTATTTCGACGAACCGGTGAAACAAACTCAGAGACGGGATTCTCATTGAAATTTGTGAAAGTGGACGATGAACCGAATTTGCTAAACTTGTCTTTGTATCATTCTCGTAGCCTTAATCTACCTTGAGTCCGCGAAGATTTATACTGGTCCGAAAATAGTCCGTGGCTTGAAAAGGTTGAGAACCACTG
>JGI24158J21664_10010349_pt1 | contig 12446 bp, 8 predicted proteins | sample Ectturendosymbi3_FD_21664 | JGI IMG/M metagenome (IMG submission 21664) | reverse complement strand
GGATTATGTTTTGAGCATACTTTTCGGATCAGGATCGGATTCGGATACTACTGAAATTTTTCGGATCGGATCGGATCATCAAATTTTAATATCCGCATAACACTGGTAGGCAGCCAGCCTGGTGATGTTACACCAGATAACCAAAGTGGAAGTTTGTCTATGGGAAGTGATACAAGTCGTTTCGAAAGTGTTGATTCTGACAAGAAAGAACCTCGTCGGAGGGTGCATCTGTTGAGGCATGCGAGCAAGAAAATTCAAAATTTGGGTGAACAAATGATTCAGCGACTTAGCCAGGTGTCATGAGTTGGAATTGAGGGACTACCCAGTACCTTGGACTATTTATCCCAAACAGGACCGCCTGCAATCATAATAGAACTTTTCCCCAGAAAACTTGAGTGATGGCACACGGTTTTCTAAGTTTACTCAGGGGTTTCACTGCAAAAGGATACCACCAAATTGTGACGCGGTACGCCATCCATAGCTATTAGTCCTGGACTGGAAAAATATAATCTTTTGCTGCTACTACAAACTTTTCAGCTCTGGATATCCACTAGCACAGCATACCCCTCCTTGTTCGAGGTACTACACTCAAACCTCCTTTCTAACCAGAGAGATACCTGGTCAGAGAGGAGGCATTAATGAGGGCTGTATTTGTTTCATATATTGGGTTTAACCGCGCTTTCCGCTGAAGTCTCTGCTGGGGAGGTCTTGGTGTCACCCTTTCGGACCTCACCTTTGTAACATTACCGATTTCTATCACTACGCCTTGGTACGCCACCTCAAAAAATTTTTACACACCACTGAGTGGGGCCCCGCAAAAGTGTTTCAAATCGGGCCCCGCACTTGCTAATGCCAGCCCTGTGTGCAACCCAGTTGCAATGAGTCGATTTGTGTTGCATACTTGTTAGTCTCTGGTTTGATATCTTACATGCTATTGCTGACCTTAACAGAGCTACTCTTTGCATTACTGCTAACAATGAATATTTCGAAGTCTTTGCAGTCTCAACCGTTATGAACGTTAGAGCATAAGTTGACCTGGTTGTCTTTGCAAACTATTCTGTATAGACCGCGAGTCTGAAATAAACTAATACTATTATTATTATTTGTCGTTGAATCTTTGAGTAGAATTACATATTGGTGCTGCAGCAACAATTATGCGTGGCTCTGAACCAATCAAAGAGAGAGTTGAACGGATGACCCTCGGCATAATAGCAAATGAGATTATCCATTTGACTAGGTTCACTCTTCTATTGCTTCTACGAATACAACGTTATATGCGGCGTAATCACGTCGCCACATGGGCTTAGGCTATAACAGTAACAGAAAATTGGATTTAGACAATACTTGATTTTCGTATTTGCATTATGTTTGCAATATAGCTTATGGATTTGGTTTGAATTTGAAAAACCTGAATGACTATTTCTCAAACTTTTTTATTCCATCGCCCAATATTCACTCTCGGCACGGCGTTTTCGCCTCCCAAGCCTGATAAAGCAAACACAAGGTAGTAAATTTAAATAATTTAATTCAAAGAAAGTATTAAATATCTGAAACAAGACATTAAAAACTTGAAATAAGCAATTGTATAACGACGATAGTATTAGGCCTACGTTCAGAATTCTTGTGAAATTTACCTAATCCAGGCTGCAGCACCACAGCTTGGAATTTTGCCAGGAGCCGGAGCCGGAGCCGGAGCCGGAGCCGGAGCCGGAGCCGGAGCCGGAGCTCAAAATAAAAATCAGAAGCTGGAGCCGGAGCTCAAATTATAAATCAAAAGGAGCCAGAGCTCAGTTTAAAATTTAGGACAGGAACCGGAGCTATGGTCATTTCAGAGGTAGCTTCTGCTCCGGGTCCCTTCCTAGATACTAATGGTTTTGCTAAATAAACTAACATGTGCCCTCTATGGCACACTAAATGCGATTGTTATGAATTACGACACCAGATTGCAACAATGGATCTGCAAGCGTTCGATGTTTCTTTGGTTTAGTATTTGCTAAGCCTGTGACATCTAGCTGGCAGGCGTTGCGCTATTTGTTGAATAATGGTTATCAAACACTGTTCTAAGAGTCGCGTTGCAGCTCCAAAGCATGCTTTGTGCGGCTTTTAGCAATCTTTCTTCTGTGACAGATTCTAGTGGAACAAGAGGCGATGATGCCTACTTCGTAGTCGAAATATATACTCTGTAAGAGTTTAGTGTCTGATTCTTTCTGGGAAAAGATTCCTTTCGATAGGTACAGTTTTCAGTAACACTTCATTTTGTGTAACAGACTTCGTTAGCGCAATAAAACAAAACGTGTCAATGGACTTGTGGTAAAATATTTTTGTGCGGCTCTCTAACAAAATTGTAGGTCTCGATTTGGCTCCCTCCCTTCAGCGAAATGGTTGAGAACCACTGTTGTAGAAGAAAAACGTTAACTACCACAACATCGTACTAGCATCTAGTCAGAATGATCAATCCTTGTCTGCATTAGTGTAGCAATTTAAACAGAACTGAGCTGTAATGAGCAGATATATAATACAATATCCATAGCTTTTGTAGCTGTGTATTCATGCTATTAGCAGGGAGTATAAAGTGTGAAATGCACGGCAGCCATTGTCAAGCAAGAATTTTTATTAGAAACCATTAGGCTTACTATCAAGGTTTACTAGATAACTGAGAAAGTTCACTAGGAAACATTTCGGTTACAAGCAGTACCATAACATGAAAGTTATGAATAACTGGTACCGAACTAGCATTGCCTTGCAGAGAAGTAGCCTACATTAACAGGAGGGTATATAGATCAGTGTTAACAATTATGAACTTTTCTTGTCGTTTTCATCTGTTGAAAAATTCTATGTTTTCAGCACGGTAACCAGTCTTATTTTCTGCTGAGTATTGCGTGTTAAATTGTGCTTTATTTTGTGATTCATCACTGCTTAGTCAGAGTGCAAAAGAGGAGAAATCAGATGTTTTCAGTTATTTTTTAAAAGAGTCAAATGTGAATTTTTTGCTGGAAGTCATGCTATTTCTTTAACCGTTTCAGTCCCGCGTGCGCCACTTTTCTTGCAGAGCTTTGCAATCCTAACTCGCCAGGCGATTGAGGTAGAGAGCTGTTCAAACCCTCTACGGATTCAGCAAGTCTTGCAGTAAAAATCGAAAAAAATTTTTTTCGTTTGGGGTTTGAGCTTTTCTGGGGGGAACGTCACAAGTAGGGGTGTTTTTGCATGGTTTTGNCCATCTTTGCCTGGCCCTGGGCGGCGTCCCATTGGGCCATTTTTTGGACTCAAGGTTTAGTTGAAAACTAGGTCAAAATCCGCATCTACAGAGCCTTTGATTGACTTTCTAACATATCGGGAGCGAAAATTATGGCTCATAAACCAAAAATTAACCAACATTTGACCAACAAACAGCCATTTACTTGATTCTGGTCGTAAGAAATAACAAAAGGTCTTCAGGCATTGACGACAAACCCAGCGACTGCCTTTCCAGAAATTGTACATGTTACCGTTATCTTGAATTACGTTTCTGCTAGTAACTGTTCTCTGAATCGTCTGAACCTGTGATTGTTGTTTTTTTCGCTGATTTCCTCATGGTAAGAGCGCTGCTTGTAAAAAAACTACCAGCTTAAATTCCTCAAAAAGATTTGGTATATTCTCTCAGTTTTGTGTACTTGCTGTAATTCATTTTCCATTCAACTTGAGGCACGCCGGGACAATTAAAATATTAATGTGTGAAAACAAACAGAAGCCATGAAAAAAGAGAGCTCCGGAGCAACACTCATGAAAAAAAACAGCTCTACAGCTGGATCCGGAGCCATGTTCATGAAAAGAAGAGAAGAAATTCTACCTAAAGTTTTATACAGTCAACTTTTGCTAAAAGACAGTTTGAGTTTCCAGTTTTTGTAAGACGGCATACTTTTATTATATTTCATACTGTGATGTACTCTCAGAGTTACAAACTCGATTTTCTTTATTTTATCAATTGATTGAATAAGAGCTAACTTTTGCAATTATCTGAACCAGATTGGTTGAATTGGTCACATGACAACTACAAGGACTATATCCTTGGATTAGCGGATCCTCTTTGCCATATAACCTAAAACCCTAACCCAAATGGCAAACCCGTGTCTGATTTTCAAAACTTATAAGAAAAGTACTGTAGCTCACATCAAAAGTTTTCCCATAAAAAGAGTCGTCTCTATTAGTCGAGCCAAAACAACAATGCTAAGAGCAAAAACGACGATCTCTCGCACAGCAGGAATTCCCACTCTACCAGGTTCATTGTACCTAATGCTAGTGCCAGGAACTCAGTGTTATAAGTGGACAAAGCCGGATGCACCACAGTTCAAATGGAAAAATGACCACAGCAGAGCTGTACGTCTGGCGGCAAAATAGACACTATTTTTTTGTTTTTCCCATTAAAAGTGCACAACTTGTGATGTTATTGTTATGGATTGGGTCACAAAATGACAGGATGTTTTTGTTTGGAATTTGCTATATGTCTGCTGGTGGTGACATGGTTAGAATAAAACGCTGACATTGCAACATTAGCACTGTCATGCTAGTCAAGTAGATGTGTCTTACTGTGTAAATGATTTTCACGTTGACTCTGGTCACGATCGGGCACCTTTCGTTTTAGTAGTAGACTAGTGGTTGCACTTTCATGGTAGTATTTGTATTTATTTTTTCCAAAGTTTCCAAACTTTTGTGGTCAGATTTGCAGTTTAGATTTAAGTGTTAGGTTTAGGAGTTAGGTTTAGGGCTTAGGCTTACGATTTAGGTTTAAAAGGGTTAGGTTTGGTATGTTTTTGACAAGCGTAGTGCAGTCTACTGCAAACTTGTAATGGATTAGTGTCATGTTGCTGGCGATGGATGAATACGTTTTCAAAAATAAACTTCCATTGGCGGACCTATAACCACTGCCTGTTTGTTTCAAATTTAGCCAGTGTCGCATTCGAATACAGATGGATATCGGATACTAAATTTCAGAAATTTTCGGATAAGGATTGGATATAGATATGCAAAAATATTTTCGGATGTGGATCAGGAGTTGTAAAATCAATATATCCTCACCGCTGGAACCTCACGCGCCAAAATTATATCACGCCCATAAATCTTGGTGTTACGCACGATATCTCGTCGACTAAATGTAAAGCATGCTCATTACGGACAGACAGCATCTGAGGCATACAGATCTCGGCTGACAACCTAACATTGATCTTTAATTTTAACAACTTTACACACAACCCACAAAACATATTTTATATCACCGTCTTTGGCATTTCATACAGATTCCATATCTGTCAAAATTTCGAGCAACACTTTTCGGGAGTAGTTGCAGCAATGGTTGTCCAAGCAAAGATGTTCTGAAAAAGATTCGACAAGAAGCGAGATCAGTGCGAACTCCATCTCATAACGAATGCGAGGCGCTTGCCGAAATTCGTAAGCAGCAACAGCAAGCACGTGACAAAGTTGTGAAGGGAACTTTGCACTTGGTTACAATGCATCTAAAAGGAGTTACTCTTTTCAATGAAAATTTGATTTGGATTTTCCACGGAAGGGCAAAACAAGACCTAGTTTACGTCGACGCGACTGGCAGTGTAGTTCTGGGGGATAAACGATGCTATGCCTACGAAATCGTTGTTAGACATCCTAAGGTTGGGAAACCTCCGTTGGCTGTTGCTGCCTACTTTGCCACAAGCCACAACATTCCTTCTATTTCTTATTTTATCAACTCATTTTGTCACGCGGAAAGCTTGCTCTACAGAGGCAACAAAGCTCCACCGAAGTTGGTAATGTGTGACGCAAGCTTGGTTTTAATTCAATCCGTCATTCAATACTTCTTTAAAGAAAATCTTCAAAGCTATTTAGATCGATGCTTCCTCATAGCTTCTGGACAATACACACATTCGATGACAGAACTCCCATTTCTGCACATGTGTGCAAGCAATTTTATGAAAAATGCTCGTGCTATTGTAAAGGAAAGGTAAGTCACTAACACAAATATAACGATTTTGCTACTGCGTTTTTTAATTGACCTTATAAATTATTTATTTATTTTAACATTACAATGTATATCATATGTAGGGGATAGATTATAAAAATGTCTGCTATCCTAGAAAGGAATTGGTGAATTATGCTGAACGCAGCACCAACGGTATAATTCTATCAAATTGCGAGTATCACGCACAAAATATTGTTTTTGTCTTGCAGCTTCAAAAAACATTACAAATTTGGAATGCACGTGTTTGGTGCCATGTTGCAAAGCGAAACTCCAGCTGAGCTTGGAGCAATTTGACACAATGTCGCAGTGCTGTGTAGTACAGCTTATGAAAACAAAGCGAGAGAAAGCTTCAATTTTTTAAACGCCGTCATTTCTAACCGACAAGGCATAGACGAAGTTTTAATGAAAAAGTAAGTTTTTCATAGGGTTTCAAAAACATTTTTTTAAGATTAAATTATTTAGTAGTTTTGAAACCTTATAGCTTTCTACTTACTACATAAGTTGACTCGAGTTTATTATATCAGGTTTATTTCAGAATGAAGAAGAAATTGATTGCCATGCTGATGAACAGTTTGTATTTCCGAAGGGAGCTACTGTCTCATACAAATACTTCATTGGTTTCTTTAATGAAGAGTTTGGAAGCAGCAAAAATATGAAGCATGCTTTACATTTTGTACAAAATCTCGAGATCCCGAAAGGTGTTGCTCGACATTTTGACAGATATGGAATCTTTATGAAATACCAAAGACGGTGATATAATATATGTGCTCGTGGGTTGTGTGTAAAGTTGTTAAAATTAAAGATCAATGTTAGGTTGTCAGCCGAGATCTGTCTGCCTCAGACGCTGTCTGTGCGTATAAAGCATGCTTTTCGTTTTGGACAAATTCCCGAGATCCCGAAAAGTGTTGCTCGAAATTTGACAGATATGGAATCTGTATGAAATACCAAAGACGGTGATATAAAATATGTGCTCGTGGGTTGTGCTGAAAATTGTGTAAAATTGGTGTAAATACGGTTGATTTGCTAGTTGTTGGGCCGTGCTTATGATGTTGTTTTCTTGTTTTGGAGATGTTTTTTGCATTTCAATGTGTTTTTTTTCGTTGAAAAAGGTTTCCAACCTTTCTTACTTTGCTTTCCTGTCCATTGCAGTGAAAATTATTGTTTGTTCATCACCCCTTTGAAATTCGAAATTTTATTGACGAACCTCGCATCCAATCGTAGGTGCGGCTGGCGAAATTGCGGATAACTTCACTTTGGTGGTTAGGGGTTAGTGTTAGGGGTAAAGTTTAGGGCTTGGCTTTAGGGTTTATCTAATCTTTTGTGTTTACTTCATTTCTGCCAAGCCTGTTGAGGACTGGTCGTCGACGTCGATACTACCAGCGTAGGGATGTATCACCAGCGTAGGCAGTTGATGTAGAAAGCAACTGTTTGTGCCTCCTGCATAGGAAATTGATTTACTAATCAACTGTTTGTACTTCCAGCGTTTATAAAGCAACTCTTTGTACCTTCAGCGCGGGTGTGGCTTAAGAATGCAACTGTTTGTACCACGACGTAGGGATGGCGCTGGAGGTACAAACAGTTGCTTTCTGAATCAACCTCTATTCTGGTGGTCCATCCCTTCACTGGAGGTACAACCCTATGCTGGAGGTACAAACAGTTGCAATCTTAAGCCACCGCCACGTTGCAGGTTCAAACAGTTGCTTTATAAATGAACCCCCACGCTGGTGGTGCATTCCTACGCTTGAGGTACAACCCTACACTGGTGGTACGAACAGTTGCTTTCTAATTCAACTCCCTAGGGTGGAGGTACAACAAACAGCTGGTTTCTAAATCAACTCCCTGCGCTGGAGGTACAAACAGTTTGCATTCGTAAGCCACCCTTACATTGCAGGTACAAACAGTTGCTTTATGAATCAACTCTCTACGCTGGAGGTGCAAGCAGTTGCTTTCTAAATCAACTCTAACAAGCAAAAAGATTACAGTACTTGTCCTTGGGTGCGACTGGTCCTTGTTTTTTTGTTGTGCTTGTGTTTAACTTAAGCACATAAAATTAAATAAACAAGATTCAGTTTAGAATAGAACTGAAAGAGTTGAACAAGATTTGGTTCAGATGACAACAACATTAGGGGTTATTTATTAGATTCTACTGTATTTCTTCTAGTTTTATGTTTGGTAGTTATTATTTTGCCTAAAGACTAGAGTCAAAAGGTGTGCTGGGATTATTTTGTCTTTAGTTGAACCTGATTGGTTAAGGAAATGCTCACATGACACTGCAACACAATAGACAATGGGTTAGGGTTCTTAGCTCTATCTACATTCATGCAATGCAGACAAGAAGGCAATGGTTGCCAACTCTAAAACCACCACTGGTATCTTGTCCATATTGAGTAAAGGCAAAATATCCCCAGCACTATCGGCAGGGCGCTTATTTTAGGTGGGCATTTGAATGGTGCTAATATTCGAGTTGAATACTACCGTACCGGTATTTGTACCTGTTACCTTACATGGTACGTCCAACATTATACCGTACTGAGTTTGAATCAGGGATGTGTAAGCGGCTATTCGTCAACCGCTTTCGCTTCCACACCTATTGCTTCCGCTTCCACTAACAAAAAATGAGAAAACAACCGTTGACCTTAGCAGAGCAAAATTTGCCATGGATGGTAGTTATGCTTTTTCTCGTTCTCTTGTACTACTGATATTGCATGTTCATTCAGACTTAGTGCAACTTCACCGTTTAATCCACATCGAGAAATGGACAAAACTTTTTCGCCCAGTTACTCTACAAGTCAAATAACCTATGTGGAAACAGTATAATTTTCGCGCTTCCCTTTCCGCAGAAAAAGGATCGCTTCCACATTCCTGGTTTGAATACTATTGGTAGTTGTCACCATATACCAGTAGTTGGCAAGCTTTTTTATCACGGCCCAATCACCTTTTCAATAGCTATTGAAGGCCCACTACATTTGAAACCACTAGAACAAAAGATGTGCATGTGTAGTTGTTCAGACACAGGCGGTATGGAACTACCGTATAACAGTCTGGGCGTTTATTTGGTTCACGTCTTACTATCCCAATTTGTCTTTTTTCCAATTAATGGCCCAAGGCTGACTTCCAGAAAACCCTGGTACTTTTACTTCATGAGGCAAAATATGCACTGCTTTAAAGTTTTTGGTGTGTAAACAGGAGTCAAGAAGGTAAATTCCCAATGAGCTCTGGAGCAAGAGCTGGAGTTACTTCCTTGGACCAGGAGTCAGAAAAAGCTATTCCGATCACCTATGCCTGATACTGATGTAGAGCTAAGACTTTGATTTTCACTGAGGAAACCGTAGCGCACAGTACAAAATTAACATCGGCACATTATTTTGATTTAGCATAGTATTTGCATTATCTAGATCGTGGCAATCAGTCTCATACTTTTACATTGGATCTTTGTTTGGCAAAGTGAAAACAAGCAGATATTTATTGGTTTGGGTTGCAGCAATGTTTAAGCTAGACATGTGGAATTGACTGGGAATGTAAGAGATAATGAGGTTAAAGAAATCTCAGCTAACATGACACATTTTTTATAGGTTTATGTTTTAACAACATTTTGAAAATGTTCTCCTTTTGCTGGGAAGCTATAAAAAATAACATCGAGAAAATGTTGAATTTTATTTGAATCCTTGTTAACTAAAGCGTGCAAATTCATTACTCATGATAGTTGTTCAACTGAACAAAAGAACTTGCCATTCACATTGGGTGTAATCTAAACTGTCAGTAGGTTCATAGCATGAGCAGGGGTAAGATCACCCTTTTTTAACAGTAGAAGAGGATGCCTTATAAGCAAAGCTGCCGGTCTGTTGTACAAAATAATTAATCTCCTAATTAGATTTAATTTGTTGTTTTTAGGCCATAATTTTTGCTGAACCAGAAATGCTCAAGCCAAGCAAAGGCTCAAAAAACTTGGGTTCTAGCTCAGTTCCCAATAAAAACTTGAGTCAAAAATTCCCTCTGGCAGTTGGTGTCCCCGGCAGGTAACCTGAGTCAAAATAGCCTGAAACCTATCCCACTTATGACGCCTTCCACAAGAAATCAGAAACCCAAACGTAAAATTTTTTTCATTGCAATCTAGAAGACTTGATTGCAAAGTGGCATGAAAATAGCTGCTAAGGCGCGAGATTAGAGTGTGAATATATCATACACTGGCAGCGAACGTGTTAAGTGATGGTTTTCACAGTATTCACTCCACATGTTTGACCACAAAAAGTGCCCTGTTGTACAGCCAATAACTTCATGAAACCTCTTACCAATATTGATAAAATTAGTTTGCTGGAATCAGCATGAAAAGTTAAATATTAAATTTCAGCAAAATCTGAGATATTGGGTCACGGACTGACAGGGCCTGGATCAGTTGACGTGGAAAGACCTGTGTATCTGTTGTTGAATCGAGGTATAGTGAACTCAACTTTCAGAGGCAAGCATTTAGTGAACCCAAAGGACTACGGAAATTAAGCATGTTTCACCTGATGTTGATTGTTTGATATTAGTTGATATTAATAATAATATTAGCCTAGTCATGTTTTTGAGGTGCTTACAGCAAGCATGGCCTAACAAATACATTGGGTAAGTCATTTTATGCAAGCAGTTATTTGATGCAAATCCAAAACTTTCAAATTTTTTTTTCATCCAAAGTAGAAGACTTGCCGCATGTTTTGTGGGTTGAACAGCTCTCTAGCTCAATTGCCTAGCGAGTTATGGAGTTGCAAAGTGATGCAAAATCCGTGGCTCATGCATGATTTCAAAGTACGAATATATTGTACATCAGCGTCGAAGGTGTTAAAATAATGTTTATGATGCTAACTAAAAGATCATTTGCATTCATATTTATTATTATTTTGTTTGATTTCTATTGAACCTAAATATACAACTTTCTTGCATACCACCTGGAAGATCATTGTGTAAACACTGTCATAATAATTGTGTATGCTGCACAGAAAAGCAAAGTCCTTCTTTAATCATCACCTCTGTTTGCAGAAAAAAATTTGACTCACCCAAACCTAATACCTTGTTGTGCATTTCCTGCTTCAAAAGGCAAGTTTTGGGAAAATGTCACAATTTTTCAAGCCTTAATACAACCTGGATGTATTAGTCCCAGGTTGTGATATAAAAGTTCAAGAAAAAATCTATGTGCTTGCCATGTAATTCAGGATGGTTTGTTGTCATCCAATGCCCAGTCAAACCTGCTTATGAAACGTAACTAAACCAGGGGTGACCAACCAACCAGTCAAAGACCAAGAGCCGTATTTCTACTGTGTTATTCCAAAAAGCCACATCTTATACATGGGCACACATGAACATCACCCCATCTCTTCCTCACTCACACACATACTTTTGCTCAGCTAGGTTTATTGTAAATACCACACACCAACATGACAATGACAGAACTTTACAAGCCATTTAGTGTTATGCATATTATTTTGTGGGACTTCTGGTAATTACGTGAAAGCCACATGAAACCAGGCATGGGTTGCCCACCCCTGAACTAAACAGACTTACAGACTCTTCCTTTTCTGAAGATTGAAGATATATGTTTAATGATAATTCATAAAGATAAGGATTCCCATGTGGTATTGAAACTATTGAAGAAGTATTGAATAGTGAAATCGGTTTTCAAGACCTTAAAAAAATATTGAATTTGGCCAAAATGTGCATACAGTTTTGAAAAAGTATGAAATTGCTAAATTCAACCATTTTTTTATTCAAATTTTGCTCTACCGCTGATGACAGCTTTGTAGATGTTTTCTGCATTGTGTTCCATGAATAAAATTTTGGATAAATGATGGCAAGTGGTGGTACTGAAGATATTCCATTTACTAAGGGTATTGAAAATGGATTTTGAAAATGTGTCGGAACTCTGCAATGAACATCTTGCATATCATTAAGGCAGTTTATAAACATTCAGTACTATAGTCATTAGCACCGTTTGATCAAAACCGAAACAGTTCTTATATATCTACGATACTTCTGCTGAAACTTGTCATGTTTCTGTAAAGTTCTAACCTGTTTTGTCTTGTGATTTGAATTTCATAAATTTATTCATTTTGCAACCAACTATGTTTATTGTCAAAAGTGTATTAAAACCAAACTGACAGCCAAAATGTGATCTGATTTAGCCTTGTTTCATATATATCAGAGAGTTAGATTGGGCATACTTTAACTGTTTGGCGTCCGGCTGGTTTCAGGGATTTTTGGAAAAAAAACGCCTAAACGCGTGTGGCTGTGCGCGGGAATTTTTCTGGTCCGGTATGCTCTGCAGACTCGGTAAAAGTCTCAAAAGACGCGGCAAGTCTTCTAGTCTGCACTCCAAAAAATATTTTTTGCTTGGGGGTGCGGGTTTTTTGTGAGTGACGTCATAAGTGGAGGACTTTTAGGCCATCTTGGCCCACTTTGCCTGGTCCTGGGCGCCAACCATTAGGTGGTA
>JGI24158J21664_10010347_pt1 | contig 12447 bp, 11 predicted proteins | sample Ectturendosymbi3_FD_21664 | JGI IMG/M metagenome (IMG submission 21664) | reverse complement strand
CCCCTGGTTTAGGTTTAGTATGTTACTAGCAAGTATAGTGCGTCCTAGGGCACTCTTGTCATGTGTTAGTGTCATGTTACAGGCGACGGGCAAATATGTTTTCAAAAGTGAAGGCCCCTTGGCAGACTTATAACCACTGTGTTAGGGTTACGGTTTAGGGTTAGGGTTACTGTTAGCGTAAGGGTTAGGGTTACTGTTAGGGTTAGTGTTAGCGTAAGGGTTAGGGTTACTGTTAGGGTTAGTGTTAGCGTAAGGGTTAGCATTAGGTTAAGGCTACGGTTAGGGTTAAGGTTAGGTTTAATGTTTATCTTTTATATCTACTTCGTTTCTGCCAAGCCTGTTGCCATCTTGGCGGAAAAATAGACACTGCCTACTTTATATTACGTACCGCTCCCGGGCCAGAAAATAAGTTGAAGTTTAGCATAACAGGGCTGGGCAGGGCAGTTTCTTGTTAGCTCTGGGCAGGCCGGGCTGCAAAAACGTTGGCCCGTGCCATCTCTAGTTCAGACACATTTTGGAAGTTTTCACCTTGCAAGGTATATAACAAAAGTTCTGGGCGCAATATCACGATTTTTGCGTCCACAAACGAAGCTGTTTGCTATGAAGTTCAGACGGATTTTGGAAGTTTTCTCAGTGCAAGCTTTATACAAAAGTTACGGGCGCATTTTCTTGATTTTTGCATCCAAAAACGAAGCTGTTTGCTGTTGAGTTCAGACGCATTTTAAAAACTGTGGCTTTTCCTGGTTTATGAAGAAAGTTTGGGTGCATTTTCACAATTTTTGCATCCAAAAATGAAGCTATTTGCTGTTGAGTTCAGTTGCATTTTGGAAATTGTGGCTTTGCCTGGTTTATGAAGAAAGTTCTTGGCGCATTATCACAATTTTTGCGTCCAAAAACGGAGCTGTTTGCCGTGAAGTTCAGTCACATTTTGAAAGTTCTCCGCTTGCAAGGTTCACAAAAAAATTTCTGGGCGCATTTTCACGATTTATGTGTCCGAAAACAAAACTGTTTGCAGTGAAGTTCAGACGCATTTTGGAAGTTCTTTGCCTGCAAGTTTTGCAGAAAAGGTTCTGGGCACATATTCACGATTAATGCGTCCAAAAATGAAGCTGTTTGCCATGAAGTTCAGACGCATTTTGGAAGTTCTCCGCATTCAAGGTTTACAAAAAGAAATGAAGCAAACATTTTACACGAGGCAACAACTCCATCAATTTGTGATGTTGCTAGTCAGCTACAACAGCCACACAGAATGTGTTAGCGAGCCGCAGTTTGCCACCATTGCTATTTATGCTGTTCATAAAATCTAAATTAGCTTGTTTGTTGGTGTGCTAAAAACTTTGTTATGCTTATGATTAGCAATGAGTATAATAGATTCAAAAGTTTAGTTGTCAGATAAGAAGAGCTATCTTTCATGACACATAGATGTTAATTTGTTAAGTCTATTTGTTGGTTGATTTTCAACTGCATTTAGTAAGTTTCTGTGAGGCATTCAAGTAAGTGGTATTTTTTGCCTTTACTGTCTATTATTATTTACAGACCACCTGGTGCACAGCTAGTCCAAAAATTTATTTTTAAAAGCATTTCCTGGTTTTCAAACTGGAACAAACTTCAATAGTTTTTTGCTATGGATGCTGATGAAGAAGATGCTTTTGTCTTCATTTATGATTGCCGCTTTCCTGACAATGCACAGAAAGAGAAAGTTCATATAGGAGGCGTTTTTTCTTTTGATGTCTTTTCAGAGAAGATTTGTGAAGTAAGTTCACTTCCTGACGTTTGTTAAAGATATCTTAATTTTGAGCATTGTACCAAACTTTTATTGCAGATATTTTTACATCTTAGTTATTGCTTGAGTTTTGGTCATGAGATAGGATTATTGAAGTCATTAGCAGCATCTTTACACAGTGTTCTTCAACTTTTTTTGACCCATGGAACAGTTCTGTGCTACTCTTGGACTGCTTTTTTGCTGAGGCATTTCATTCATTTGTCTCAATAGTATTAAAACTCATCATGACAGTATTCATTGTCTATATTTTCAGATATTATGGTTGAATTGACTTAAATTTCTTAGATCATTTAAAAAAATTGGCCTATGACTGAAACATGATAAAAAAAATCTAACACTGTAAAATTTAAAACGTAATGCGGGGTACAAACATTGAAACAGCAAAGAAAATCTGCACATTGATGAATTTGCAGATTGTTTTACAAGTTCATTTAATGGAGTCTAATTTATCACCAAAGTAAATGCAATTTTCAAACGGACTGAGCTTGCCACAGGGCATTCACAACTTGGTCCAACAGGATGCTTTTGAGCAGGTTGAACTTTTGAGACATCACAATTGATTAGGCACTAAAAGAGTTCTGGTTGTCTAAAAAATTTGTAGATAATGATGAAAGGATAAGAGTTTTAAGTTGAAGGATAAGAGTTTTAAGTCTAAAACACCTTTTTTAGATGTTTATGAACCAAAATGGCCAATGGAGTATTCATCATTTTCCTGTAGGTTTTATTGCAGTTGCCACTCGTTAATCATCCCAAAGAAAATATTTTCATTTTATTCCAGACGTTCAATGTTCCTCCTGATGAAGAGTTTCTTGTCACAACAACTGGACGAAACGTGATCTGTGATGATGACACTTTTGGTGATTAAGTGAAATTGCTTTTGGGATGCTCAATGAACTTTTACGAATTTGTGAATTATTTGCCTGCTTTTAAATTTGTTGGTGTTGCAGAATACAGAACTGGATTGCAAACAGCCATTGTCTAAAGACATTGGGAAGGTGTTAAGCTTCTAGCAAGGTGTTAACTGCATGTGGAATTGAAACAGATCTTGGGAATGTGTTTGAGTCCCAAGTTTTCTTAGTTTCTGTTCAGCAGTTTTATATCAAGTAAAAACAGTGAAGACTCAAATTGTGTGCAATACATGGGGCCTAATTGTTACATTTGACTGAGTATAACCTCATTCTGATGTGCCTTTCACTCAGTGACCCTCATTGAAAGTGGAGACACATTGTATCTTCTGAAGTACCTTTCCCAACCACTTGATGTGCCTGTTGCGGAGCGAATTGAATTTCAGCCCCACTATGACACTTTGATCAAGAGTGGAATTTATGAGTATTATGCCAGTGAAGGAAACATTAATCCTCTGCGTAAGTTCTTCTTCATTCTTATCGTGACTTGTTGCATGAGAGCACAGCTGGTATGTTGTTTACATTTTCTTCACCAGGGACCTGTGTCAGTGCAACAGAGAATATGCCAGTTCAAGTTAACTTTTAAATAAACTGCAACAGTGTTACCAGAGTTCGAAAACATGTCAGTTCCTGGCAATTTAATCAAGATTTCATGTGGATCGCAACTTGAAGACGATTGTTCTATTTATGATGTCATAAAGGAGCTTTCATTTCTCTGAAAAACATTACACCCAGAGTCTACAGTCTGATCTGCTTATTGCAATACAATAAACTTACACTTACTGACCTTGTCCTGCACAACATCTAACCTCAGCAGATATTCTAATAACCTAACTATGGCAAGTTAAAATGTATAGGTAAAAGGTAACAGTGCAAACGTGTGCGTTTCTACAGGGTGACCTAAAAAATTTTAGCCGCATATTCTGTCAGGATTCACAATGGTGTGCCACGCTACCGCCTCATACCATTTTACATGGTACCGAATGAGTGCAAAATCATGGAAGCAGCCTATCTTCACGGTGAAGTGGCTATATCTCACATAAAAAACTTGGGCCTAAATTTTTTTTGTCAAGTACAAAAACTGAACACTCGAAATGCCACAGTAGCAGCTCTACATCTACACAAGCTAACACTACCCAGCACCCCCCAGTATGTCTTTTCACAGTTTTACACACTGGTAAATATTAGTGTATTCAGTGGCCAATTGTCATAGTCATAATCTAGGAAAAAGAAAAAACAATTAAAAAAATCAAAGGTGTTAGCAGACCTTAAAATGACATTGAAGAATTCAAAATATTAAACAAACCCAATTTTTTTACCACTATATAACTGTAATACATGTACTTGTACAATTTCTTTGAAACAAATGAACAACTTAAGCTACACTTAAACATGCATTGTCTTAGCAATAAAGAAATACACAAAAATCCTCTGCTGTTACTCAGACATGGATGCCAATGCTGGTTTTGTGTGATCACTTCTGTCTTCTAGTTTAGAAACTTTGAGTAGTTCCGTGCCCATGTCTTCAGATATAAAATCCCATGCACCACCTTTAAAATAAATAGGTAAGGCCTCGTTGACAACTTCTTTGCACTTAATGAATTTCGGGACCATTCTAATGAACTTTTATTTATGTCACCACTAATATCTTCGTATCTTGCTTGTTGGTAAATATATTTGGTCTTTGTCGGACGGTGGATGTCTTTGACATCCCATACTTTTCCCGAAGTGTTGTGGGGATAACTTTTCACTGCACAGCTGGTGCATCTTCAAAGTTAATGCTGGTTCCGTAACTTTTGCCTTTTTCAATTCTGTTTTTCTCTCCTTTGATTGGGTGGAAAGTTTCAACTGCTTCCACCATATTTTTTAACATTGCAGCCTTTGCTTTTGCTGAGCTTGTGGACAATGCATTAGCTGCTACCGTCAACAACAGAGGCAAGCGGATTATCGAGCTTAGCTTGGTATGTGAATCATTGTTTTCTTGCTTATGGTGCTTTTGTTCCTTGCGAAGGCGACTGTTATATAAATGTCCTGCACCGTAGACACTATTCAGTGTTATTTTCAAGTGTTTTCGAGCTCATGCATTCTTTGGTTTTGTTCCTATGGTTGTACATTTCATTTGTGTTGAACAGTTTGTTCTTGAGTGTAAGGAGCAGGAATCAAGCTGTAAGCCGTATTTTCCTGGCTGGGCTCACCTTCTATTTGTTCCTTGAGGCCGCAAAGTAACACGAAATCCAGCACCAGCTCCCGGACTCTGCTGCTTCAGTCCCTAGCAATTAGATCTGGATCTTACATTTAGTCTCTTTTCGTAATTCCTTAGCTCGTCTGAGCGGTCGTGTCAGACATGCTGGGATTTGCATGAGAGCTTTCGGTGGTCGTTGAAAACGGCGATTGCGGCGCTGTAGTCGCCGGAACGCACAGGAGCCCCAAACAGCTTTTGAACAAGAACTGGCCCTGTTCGTATGCCCCTGTGTCTGATTTGGTGCTGGTCGACAATATGACAATAGGAGAAGCGCACTTCGTGTTCAGCCTTGGGTTATTTTATTTTATTTGATTTTGGGCCGAAAGCGAATTGACGTTGTTACTCGTAACCCGGCGTTCCCAACCTGGGGCACATGTAGCCCTAGAGGCGCATTTGCCTATCTGAAGGTGTACATTTAAGGTTAGCAGTAGAAGGGAAAAATACATTTGTATATTATTTATTTCCTGATATTTGCACACATATGCCAGTAAATATTATTTAAAATATGGTTATAGGCTTATTGTTAAATATGTCTATGATTAGCCATGGTAAAATGTTTTGTCGTGAGAAATTTTGGGGATACGTGTCCATCTGTCGAAATGCTGAACGCGTACATGATCAGAGAAAGGTTGGGAACCCCTGATCTAGACCCTTTAGCGAAGGCGTCCACGGGGTTCGCCGTGCTGTTTGGCCCACACGGGATCACTGCTCATTGTCCGACGCTATGAACTGTTGATGGCGTTTATTACATCACAAATCTTTATTGGGTCACAAACCTTTGCAGCACGTCGACGAGACGACCGGGAAGCACGGCTTGTGCGTCTACGACAACGGCGAGGGCATGTCGTCAAGACAGCTGAACAACTGGGCAATCTACCGCCTTTCCAAGTTCAATCGAAAAGAACGTCATGAAAGAGTGTAAGCCGCTGAATTTAACGCGTTGCGTGAAGCGGTCACACGTCAACGAATACATTTGATGATAATAAGCTGCACTTCGTGTTGTGGTAACGCACGAAGCCGCCTGATATTGATAGATGGATTAAATTGAACAAGGCGGTGATTTTGAAGCAAAAATCCTGGTGTTTTTTCTGGAGATTTTCGCAAACAAAGACTTTTCTTTCAATTTTCTGGTTAAGTGAGTTAGGGAATCGTTGTTGCTCGTGTTAAAGTTCGGAGAAAGAAACCAGTTGCCTGGGTTAGATGTTGGATCTTTGTTTTTTGTTTTGTTTATTTTAAGATATTTCAGTAATTTGCCTGGAAACCGACATGGGTTCAGAAGTGCGTCATGTGCACCCGTGCGTATTGTCATTAATGCCAGTGTTGACCGAAGCGTGACGGCCTCGTATTTGCGCCAAAACATCCTTTGTTTTTGCGGAAATCGGTTGGACTGATTTTATATGATCAGACGTCCAACATAGGAATCCAGACTGTTCCAGTATGAATTCAGGAGCTCGCAATTGGCGGTGACCCACATTTCAAGTCACAGAATGACGCATTGCCCGTTGCATCAAACAAGGTCTTTCTTTGTACATTTTTTACGGCCTCGGGAGTTTGAAGCGAAGTGAAATATGTCACAACGCTGTGGTTTCATCATAGGCCATGTGATGATAGTCAAGATAGCTAAAAGAGGGGGGCGAAACAATCCTGCACGAGGGGGCAACAGAACTTAGAGAAAGCGCAAACATTCGGAAGGCATTGGCTATTCATTGAAAATAGGCAAGCGGCGGGCAGCAACACTGGTTAATATACTGGGGATGGCTGAAATCAAATCAAACTTGCACACAGGCCAATATGCTGGCAACATTCCTTCTTTGTTACGAGACACTTTCGCGCGAGATCACTCGTTGGTTTCTGTCCGCGGCGCTCGACCGGCGTGTTGCTTAGCGATGACGCCGGTCTCGACGTCATTGACCAAGAGTGGTCGTCGCACTGTTTGAAGTTTCCGATGCGTTTTCATTGTGACGTCTACAGTGCGCCTGGACTCGTCTGCCATTGGACAACCTGAATATCACCGAGGCCTCTGTTGACAGACAACGGCGCGTCGTCGCCGCTTCGTCTTCAATCGCAGCGATGGCGCATCAGCAAGNCCNCCTGGGGAGAAGCCTCCCACAAAANGCAGTGGGAGAGCCTTGGTATCATACNCTGCCCGCGATGATCAGCAGAACCTCACGACTTAAACCAAGGCCTCCTAGAAAGAGGAAGCCTTGCTTAAACGTGCCTGTGAGCACAGCGAGCCGAGAAATGCCTGAAAAGGCTCTAGCGTTTCTCTTGTATAGGTCTCAAGACATGTTGTTTGTGAGCGGGCCGTGGTGGTGAGAGTTCGGCGTTGGGTTTGCCACGAAAAGCCGTGACGAACCAGCCTCGCCCGCTTTGTGCATGCGCAACGTTTTCGTGGTGGGAGGGGGGAAGAAGAACTCGGACGACTTGCATTTCTCGATACCTGAAAGCCGTAACGCATTTTCCTGGTTCGTTTAATAAGATCTGTGCCGAACACGTTCGCTTGAGCGTTGATTCTTCGATTTCTGTCTGTCGCGTCGAGGTGTTAATATCAATGGCTCGGCGCCAGACCTCGTGCAACGCACGTTCGGGGACAAGTCCGTTCCTGCGGTGTCTTTCTCGAAGAAGCATACGATGTCAATGCGGCTTTTCCTGGCGTTGCCTGGCAACACGTTGCCGGATTGACAGTTTTTTTTAATTTTCCTGGAGTGCGAAGAATTGTCGTTCTCCCATCTGCGTAACATTATAACTTACCAATTGCAAACTCACGCTTGTCAAAGGGATAGTTGTTTGCTTGTTTCGAAGAGACGCGAGCAGTTTCTTTCCACAAACACTGCGGTGTTTACAACATTCCTGGTTTTGTGGGAACATTTTTTTGCAACTGCAGGGATCGTGTTACGATTTGTCCGTGTTCTTCGATTGCGATGAGTTCTGTTTTAAACGCCGCGGCAGATAAACGCATGAGAGAAGACTTAACATTTTATAAAAAAACAAAAAAAACCAGATCGCTTTCGTTTAAACAAGGCTTGTTCTGAAAGAGTTTCAATATTTGCGCTGCGCTGGCAAAAGAAACGTAAGTGGATATTGAAAAATGTTTTGCTTCAGCAGTGTGGCGTATTATAAGTGGTTCCAACGCTCCGCTGTCAAAACAACATAAACGCAAACAACGGAATGAATGATGCTGTTCCTATATAGTTGAAGACTTTTTCATGCGCATCTTGCACAGCGTCATTCATCGAAGCGTATTTTGTCAGTTACTTGACCGACGACGATGGTCGCTTCGACGATTTCGACCGTTCAAAAATGTCGGAAGCGAGTTCCAGCAAGTCGCTCAACAGCGACATCTCGTGGTTCGGGGTCGGCGGCAAACAGGCCATTTTCTTCATCGGGAGCTCGACCAGGGTGAGTTGCTGTTTTGCGCTCGCCGCACGTTGCGGACGAGGAATAGAAAGGAGCGTTACCCCCCAAAATTGACTTCAGTTTTATAGGTTTGGTTGACATTTGTTTTCAAAGCGGTCAGTTCTCTGCGGAGTTCCGATCTTTGTTTATTTGACAACACAAGTAGCCAGTCAAGTTTCTTCTCTTTGTGTGACTGCCACGGTGGAGTTGTTCGACGCATCTGTGTTATTTTTTTAAGCTGTTGACCGAGCCGGAGCAATAATGAGGACACCGTCGATGATACGGTGTTGTCGGCATTTCGATCTTGAGGTTGGGAGTTCGCTTCCGCCACGAGACCGTCACCGCTTCGAAGTCTCATTTCGCGCTTTGGCTCTCTGGCCTGCTAGTTCGATAGTACCAGGCGATCTCTAACCAACGTGCAACTCTCACTTAAACCTGATTTCGAACTTTTCAGATAAAATAAATCGGCCTAAGTTTGTTTGCTTAGACGCCATTTGTCCAAAATAGCTTAAAAACTTTCGGTCATTTTTTCGTTTAAAGACATTTTTGTGTGACTGAAAAAGGCATTATGACTGAATTGACGTATTTTTTCGGTCATTAAAAAAAATCGGTCAACGACCGAAAAATCTCCGAAAAAAATAGCAGAGTTGGGCCATTTACCACTGTTCCACGGCGTATTGCAAACCGATGACCTTAAAATTTATTGGTTTTTATCAAACCAGGCAGCAGCACTTTCTCCGCGTTTGATGGTATATGTCAACAGTTGCAGCCACAAGCACCTCTGGGCGTTAGGCAGTGGCATGTAACCGCGTGCTTGCTTTGCACAATCGACATGTTTCACGAAGCTGCTTCATTTGCGGTTGAGTTTTGGCAAATCCGGATCTCCCGGAAATGTGCGAAACGTTTTCGCTATCAGGTTTTCGCTACCGCTTTCTTCGGAAAACATCTGTGTAAATTCGACCCCTTGTTGCGCCGTACCAACCCCTCTCCCCCAGTTGTTCGTGCTTCTTTCACTTTGCCTTTAGACTGGCTCAGCTGGCAGTGCATCAGCATAAAAAAGGCAAAAAATGGGTCCAGAATTTTATGAAAAATATCTCCCGCGCAAAAGAAAGTCGTCTGCTTTGTGTTGCTGAAGTGCCAGTCGATCGCATTCGCAATGTCACGTAGTGCTACAGCTCGCGAAGCCTGGTTCCTGCTTCCAGGCTTTTGCAAATTTTCTTGCGTGCTGGTGAAACGCTGCACTATCAAACGGTGCTGCAAAGTTCGACCCAGTTGCAGTTTTCCCAGTGACTGAGTGCCCATAAGCTACCAGCAACCAATGCTGGTGAAGTTTGCGTTGGGTAATGTGGTAAAGGCTCTTTAATTGGACACGTTGTTCAAGTCACAACGGCTTGCACGTTTCTGTACGGCGTGCTGTGCGAGTAGTCGAGTCCAGTTCAACTCGATGCGCTTTTTTCCAGATAATTACCAAACCGCGCGGCTCGTGCGACGTGCACGAGTTCACGATGTCCAAGGACGAGTTCCGGCGGAAGGAACGCAACAGGGAGGACATATTTGCTGGCTACATCAGAAATCGTAAGGTGTGTCTGCCGCCGAATAGCCTTGGCATGAGCCAGGCCCATTCCAGGACAGGTTTTCAGTGACCTGAATTCTTTTTTGCACCGAGTTTAAACACGTTAAACGTGCGCCTTAACGGTTTGAGCCCGGATTTCCCCTTAAAAACTGCGAGCGAAAACGGACTGCAGAACTTCGAAATGGCAATCCTCGATTAGTTAGAAAACAGTAGACTTGTGGTGCGAGTGAGTTCTTACGCTGCGAAAATCGCGGAATTTCCTTGCTACGATTCAACAATGACAATTGTCATCTTGCACGCTCGAGCGCAATCTCTGCGCCCGCACCGCCGCACAACTAAATCTCCTTCAGGGCGCGGCTTCTTGTGTCACGTAAGGGCGTTTGTTTGTCATGAAAAAAGTAAACGTTTGTCATAGTAACATGTTTGTTTTGCCGCAAAAACGTGCTTCTGTCATAAAGCGTGTTTGTTCGTTCCGGCTCCTCATTTCCGGAGCATTTTCCAACCGGGACGGCGGCAAACATTGGCTCTTGCGCCGTTGCAGCCGCGCGACACGTCACACATCCCCCCGTCGGACGAGATGACGCGGAGCTTCGTGGCGCGCGAAGGGGAGGATAGCTTCACGCGGGTGATCGTCACTGGCATCAGCCCCTCCCACGTCTGCTTCATCAAGGGCGGGTTCGACATCTGGACGAGGCAGCTGGCGTGAGGATTTTGTTTTTCTTTATCAATCCTCGTCGTGTGTTACTTGGCCTTTTTTTGAAAGGTGGTTGGAGGTTGTTCTAAACTTTGTGCAAGTACGAAACGTAGCGCTCTGGAACAAAGGTTCCCGCATGTTGTGGTATTTTGGGGCCGATAAGCAGCGCTATTAGGGAGTAAATGCGCAAAAACTTGGGCATATAAACCGTTATTTACCAACTTGGCTTATGTGTTATGAAGATGCTGGCGTGAAACGTGTTCAGAGGTTTTCAGAGGTAGTTGCTTTCGCACAGGTTGCGTGAGAATCATCATCACTAACGCCCTTGTGAGAGACGAAAACCGATTTCTATCATTCGCTTTAAATTGACGTTTTGGATTCAGGCACAGCAGTTGTGGATCCGAATTCCTCGATCTTGGTATTTTGAATTACCCACCCCTACTAATTCCTTGCCTTGCTTGTGTAATATACTCCAATAATCGGTGCTGGTCAGATGCAATACGCTTGTTCTGTGGAGTTTACGCATGTTACAGACCCCCCCCGTTTGTTCCCTCAGACACATCTACCATTACTACATACACGGTCCGGAAGGCAACACCACCATGTCGCGGCAACGCAAGAACGTCGGGGCCACGGACGTCAATATTAAGGTGCTGCCCGGTGGCTAATGTGGCGAGCTTAATAAAACTTACTGTCCGTATTGTTTTAAGTTTCGTTGTGTGGGAACGTTGATGTTTTTGCCAATAAATGGTGAAATTTTTAGTGCGAATGGGATAGGATATTGTTTGTACATCGACCAGAGTTATGCTCAACTATTTTGTCTTTTCATAAATTGTTAATGTGCGGTGTCACACTTTGTCGATTTCTTCGGCTGCATCTGGCGTATCAAACAGTCACGGGCGACGAGGGGGGCAAAAGGAGCACAATTCCCCCGGCGCTGAAACATTAAGGGGGTGCCGAATCGCGGCGGGGACCAAAAAAGTCCCAACAATGTCACAAGTACTTATTTTAAATACAGTACATTTGCATCTAAAAGACCTCAGGTACGAAAATGGGGGCGCCAAACTTGCTTCGTTCCCCGGGCGCCATGTAACCTCGTTACACCTCTGCGCACAGTGTGTCTGATTCGGCTGCATCCGGCGTATCGCACAGTTTGTCTTATTCGGTTGCACCCGGCGTATCGCACAGTTTGTCTTATTCGGCTGCACCCGGCGTATCGCACAGTTTGTCTTATTCGGCTGCACCCGGCGTATCGCACAGTTTGTCTTCTTACGCGGGCAGGTATCGCTGATCGAGGCGGGTGTGGAGGAGCTCTCGATCGACCTCGGAGACATCGAAGACGACCTGGAATCGCGCTACATCAGATCGGCGAGCGACAGCTTCGAATTCAGGGCGCGCGCCGACGGCGGCTGCGTGGAGGGCGTGCTGAGATATCATCCCTTCCTCTACGACAGGGAGACGTACCCGTTGAACGAGTGCAGAGACGGTATGTTGCGCGTTTCCGGGTGTGGACAGGTTGCAGGGTCGCTCGTGTTAAGTTTTCTGAACAAAACCAGTGAACAAAGTGCGCACGTATCAAACAAAGGCAGTTCACACTACAATCGCTACGACAGCACACACATATTTGACATTAACGGCGCTTTCACGTCAATTCGTCTTGCCCAGGAACGAAAAAGTGCAAGTTGTTTAATGTCGTTGTGACTTCACTCTGCGGGAAATCCCGTTGTACTGCATTGTGAGTGCGAAGGACTTTGAGCGTCATTTTCTACAACAGTCATCCTTTTATGCTGGAATTGCTTTTTTTATGGATAAGGGATGACGAGATGAGTGGAATTATCGCTCAGGCACTAGTCT
>JGI24158J21664_10010346_pt1 | contig 12449 bp, 9 predicted proteins | sample Ectturendosymbi3_FD_21664 | JGI IMG/M metagenome (IMG submission 21664) | reverse complement strand
ACTCAGGACCACCAGAACTGTTGCGCAGTGAAATCTCATTCTCGCATACTTGCAACATTGCAAAGCAATGGAAAAGCACGCAAACAAGAAGCTGTTTGAATGAAATGTTATTTTGTTCGCACTTTTGTAAGATTGTATATTTATTATATAATTCACATAGTTTGTAATTCATTGAAAACTCCACTTGTTCATCCCTAAAATAGTCATGCTCACTAAAACAAATATTTACTCACTGCAAAATTATCTTGGAGGGAACACTGATCGTCAGCAATTTGAAAATGATAAACAAAATGTCGACCTTGCCCCCCCTGGAAAAATTTCTGCGGACGCCCATGAATGATCGTGCTTTCTCGCTTTCGCTTTTTGTTACTTCCGTGCTTTCACTCATTACGAATTATTTGTTTCTTTCCGTTCTCTTAATTTCGGTTGCAAAATAAACAGAATCAACCCGCTTCTTGTTCTTATTTCATGAAAATTACCTATAATAACAAATATTATATACAAATTACTATGAGCGTTGCGAACTATTCCAAACCACAATTAAAAGCTGTAAGGTTCCCCATTTGAAGAGCACTGATCTAAACTTCATCGAAGTGACTACGCTCACTTGCTGCAACATACAAGTCAAACAACACTACGCTGGCTACTGCCAACAGTAATTGTGATGTAACAAACGTAACCTACAATGAGAATAAGCATTATGTCGTCACCTGAACTGTTTATCTCGAGTCCTCGATGTACATGCGCCGACGTGGGTGACTACGTCAGATCGTTGTTATGTGCCACATTGCTTGTTGGTTCCGTAGCGGTGCAGTGTTAACGTTTGACCAGTTTTATCACTCGAGCTTCTTCTAAACCAAGCTTAGACTTGTTTCTTCGTAAATGTACGTATGCGAAAGTGATTGATTTACGCAGTATGGTCCTGTGAAGCATTGGGTTCATTGCAAACCGACATCGCATCCCCCCACCAAATTAGCCTGTGTCCGCTACTGATCGCGAGTCCACCTGGCTGGTCAACAAGGAGCTGTCCGACATATGGAAGATTCCAACACCTGAGGGTCACAGTATCTCTGAACACTTTAGATCGGAGGAGCTTGCTGCTGCTCTCAGACGCCTGAAGCCAGGAAAGTCTCCGGCATTGGACTCCATCTTCCCGGAGTTCATACTCCATGCCGGGTCGGCTCTCAAATCTTGGTTTTGCGACTTCCTCAGTACCTGCATGCGCCAACTCAAATTCCAAAGATCTGGACAAAAGCACTAATAGTTGCGATCCCTAAGCCAGAAAAGCCATTGGGGGACCCAAAGAGCTACCGCCCATATCTCTACTGTGTGTCCCTTTTAAAATCCTCTAGAGAATCATCTACGCTCGTGTCGACCCAATCATCGAGGAGGTCGACCGCAGACCAGGTCACCCTGATGACACAGAACATTGCGGAGAGCTTTTCGGCTAAAAAAGGCTGGAGCTGTGTTTGCCTACCTCACAGCAGCCTACGACACTGTATGGCACCGCGGCCTCACCTGCACGCTGCTGCAATTGCTGCCTGATAGACACATGGTCCACATGATCATGGAGATGATTGGCAATTGCAGCTTCACCCTTACCACCGGAAACGGCAAAAGAAACAGGTTACGACGTCTCAAGAACGGCGTCCCACATGAATCTGTCCTGACACCCCGTCTTCTCAACACCTACATTTCTGACCCGCCAACCACCGTCTCCAGAACGTATGCACATGCTGACGATCTAGCAATCATGCATTCTGATGGAGACTGGCAGGCAGTGAAAGGGATGCTGACCAAGGACATGGCAACTGTAGATGAATATCTCCAGACTTAGAAGCTAAAGCTCAGCACTACAAAAACGGTGTCGGCAGCCTTCCATCTTAACAACAAGGAAGCTAAACGTGAGATTAAAGTCAAATACAACAACGAAACCCTGCCATGCTGCTCCGAGCCAAAATACTTCGGAGTAACGTTGGGCAGGTCGCTCACGTATCGCCGAGTCACTTCGCAAGAAGCTGACATCACCCGTCACGCTCCTGAGGCGGCTTGCTGGCTCCGGCTGGGGTTCTGGAGCAACAACTTTGCGGACAACCACCCTAGCCCTGGTGCATTCAACCACAGAGTACAGCGCGCGTGTCTGGTGCCGCAGTGCTCATACCTGCCTCATCGACGCCTTGCGAATTGTGACTGGATGCGTGCGTCCTACACCAGCAGACAACCTTCCAACCCTCGCAGGCATCCAACCAGCTGAGCTTCGTCGCAATGGAGCCACACTGTCTCTAGGACGCCGTGCCGTGGAGCCTGTGTAAGCGCCCTGCAGAGCAGCACTTGCATTGAGAGCGCAATGAGAAGCGCATACCTGGGCAAAGCATAACATCCTCGATAGTGAAATCACTATCGGAAGCTTCCTTTGGCCTAATGTGTTGAGGCGAAGTAAAATAAAACCTGGACATCTGCACCACTCAGTGCTCATCCGTCCATCGAGTGCAAAGGCACAGCGCCTCAAATCGAGACACCCTTTTGTACCCGCAGCACAACATCTCATCAGTTCATCTGACAACAACAACATATGTGCGGAACAGTGGGAAGATCACCATTGGAGTGCGGAGTGGGCGGACAACCCCACAAGTCTCCGCTCTTTCATTCCCAACACCGGCACCTAGCCCCCTGGAATGACCCCCCAAGAAGAGCCTGGGTTCGGACATGAATGAAGACACACGCATCAATGACGCCATCATGATTATTATCATGAAGAACTGACTTCCGAGTACATCGATGCATAGAATGCATGAGGGAGTTGGAGGCTGCGAAGGACCAAGGGTCATCTAGGCTGCAGACCTCCCAAGTACAAAGCTGCTTTAAGTGTAAAGGGAACAGTGTATAATAGTTAGGAAAAGTCTTTTACTCTGGGTATAAAATGTAATATGTGCAAAGCGGTTAGTTGAAGTAAAATGCGTTGCAAGCAAGGACAAACCACCAAAATAAAACGGTTTCGTGTTTTTTTTCTGTTTTTAGACCCCTGGTTACACTTCAAGTGGCCTGGGTCTAGACCAGCTATGTCCAACCCAAATGTCTTACTGGTCCAAAAATCATGTCGTTATCTTAACCAGGGCCGCACATTTGATGACATATTAATGAGGGCCGCACATTGAATGACTTCGATCTGAGCAAAACAAATTTAACTGAAGCTAATACACTGAAAGCGTTCGAATCCTAATTGCAATGTTTACAGACGTGATAAAGTGGCACTGAGGAGACACCTGCATCAAAAATGTCAAATTCAAGGTTATCAAAATAAGGAAAGGTTGTCAGTAGGTAGGATACTTTTACTACAGCGAAAACCTAAATTGGGCCGAAAAAAAACTTTCGCCTGGGCCGCATGCAGCCCGAGGGCCGTGGGTTGGACATAGCTGGTCTGGACATGCCCAAGGTCAAACTTATTTATTTTATGCAAAATTAATATGACCAAATGTGTTTTATCTGCCCACAAACTACTCTTTGTTAAAATGGGTAAAAGGTCATTGCAGTAAAGTCAAATCTATTTGACCGGACTTTACGGAGGTGACATGTCACGTGTCCCCTAAAAAACGTAACCTGGTTTTGTGTCCAGTCAGACCCGTAGTTGACGCTTCACGCGCATTAAAGATTACTTGAGCATGGTAAAAGGATCGAATTCTCCACCCCAAAAACTTGGGGCTTAACATTCTGCGATTCGCTTGACAAACAATTTGTCTAGTTTTTGCTCGCCAAATCGCTTTGCGGACTCATACGGTTTAGGCCTGGCCAATCACCGGTGCGCGGACGCGTATCCATTTCCAAGAACAAACATGTGATGCTCGTAGAGTCATGGGATTCTTTATTTTCTAGTGCGTAAAACTACGAACGAGCAATGGCGATTGCGAACAGGATAATACGAACAGCAACTCGGACGCTGATCGTAAACCATCCACTTTAGGCGCATAATAAGGCAACAAATTCAAACTTGCAAAAATTATCAGGGGTTTTTTCCAACAAGCTTTGTGGTTTCGGGGCTGATGCCCAACAAATACTTCAAAAAATCGGTTGATCATGATATGGGCTGCAAGCGAGTGACGAAATTAAAAAAAGAAAGTGCAGTGCTTAGCAAACTAACAATTATCAAATGAATCGTAAATTGAAAGTCGTTGCAGCGGCGTGCATTGCGCAATACATCATCTTGAACGTGCATGCTGTGTGTGATGTAATAATCGCCCGTAGTTGCGGAAGATTGGGCCGTTACACTTCTACTTGCTTTGGACTGCGTGATGGGGTTGTGAATAAGTTTATGTCTGAAAGCTGTCATATGTACATTTCCTTTATATTAGGCAGTGACCTTGAGATTAGAATACTGAGGAAGTTGTGTAGTGACACTACAACTTTCTTTTTTGTATTGCAAAGCCAATTAACAAAGCTGTCTGCAATTCACCGTTGGATGTTGAACCAGCGGTGTTGATTTAGCATCTCGGCTGAAGGCGATAACTTCGTTTTTCTGGCTATCCCAGCGGGTATCCCGGCTTTCGTCTGTGCAGCGCACTTTACACCGCCTTGAAGTGAAGTATGCGATTAAGCCCATAGTATGGGTCGCGACCCAAACAAAGGTTGCGATTTCGCAAAGGGTCAGAAAATAGGTTGCGCCGAGACGATCAAAAACCTAAGCCTGAGTTGTAATTTTTCAAACTTGTGTGTGTCTGTTTGCAGTGTAGCGTAGGCACTTGAGAAAAGAGTAGAATGCTGACATTGAAAATGAACTTAGCAACCTACTGCCAAAAATCTTCCATACAATCAGCATTTCTGACATGTTAACATACGCTGTTTCAGGTTTGGGTCGCAAGATGTTCACCAAACTCAGATATCAGTCACACTCGAAAAAGTTTTGGAACCGCTGGTTAATTAAGCTATATGCAATTATTCTCAGGAGTCGTCTGATAAACACCCACATTCGGATTCATTAGCATTTCTCAACTTTTTCTGAGTATTGCGAACGCTCTACACGGCAGTTTGGCACTAACGTTATCAATCAAAAATTTTGGTGTGCATCCCATCTCTCTACTTAGTGATCTTTGTAATGTTGATTATGCAGTGCAGATTATGTGCAACATAAATATACGAAGTAGGAGTAAATACGAAATCTGGTGCTGAAAAACGTAAAGAGAAAGCACAACAGCAATTTCAAAGTTTTCTGCAAAGTCCAGACAGCGGACGGAATTTTTGCTGCTTCCATCACCCCTACTAACAACAATTTAGCTGAAAAAAACTGCAATGCTTTACTGGTAATTATCCAACTTCAAAGACAAAGTTTTCTTGCTTTTGCTGCAGCAAATTTATTGAATACCGTATTTCGTCAAAAAATGATATAATTTAAAAGGCCCCATGTTTCAACCTAGGAAATATCTGACGCCATAAACGCTTCGGAGATGTTCTAGGTCAGCAATTTTGTGATATTAATTTCGACAATTAAATTTCCACAGAGATGTTCAGTTTATGGGTCAACTCAAATAAAAAACACATGTAGCAGTAACTGAAAAGTTCACATTTATGACTGGTAGGCTGTGCTCAACGCAGTTGCACAGTTTCAATTAATATTTTGGAAAAGTAGTCAGTATTTAGTTGCATTACTCCTTCACTCCGGTCATGTTGAGGATATGCGCAAGTAAAATACGAAATTAAATTGATTTTATAATTGATGCCAACCGTCAAACCGTGCTTTGAATTCGATGAATACAAACGGTTGTCCGCTTCATCCTAAAAATACCTCGCAAAAACATTTGATACCTTGATCAAAAAATTTTCATGCTTTTGTACGCCACTGCGCATCCCCATCCGATATTTTTAGCCATTTGCTTCAGAACCTGATATTAAAATGTCTGTCCCACTGCCGGGTTACTATTATTTGACGATAAGTGCAAGCAGGTGTAGCTGGTGCGCTGTTTCGGTGTTTGGCATTCCCCTCTGTTCATGGGTGTCCGCAAGGGGAAAAATGAGAATTTGCCACCACCTGCAAATTGAACTAAGAACCAAAAATTTCTAGAAAACCTGAAGTCAGCAGTTTAATTGATTTAATTCTTGCAATGACAGTTTTATTTTCCAATATGACACTCACACTGCGCAAGAGCCGCGTTCACCGTTCCACATTAGCGTAAAGAGCTATAACGTCGATGTAAAACTGTGTAATCTTTATCAGTGTGCTAAAGCATTCAATGGTAAAATATTTTGCCCATTTTTCATGTTCCATCATTTTACAATAAATTGCATTTGGTTGATGTTCTTTCTGCACGAACTCAAACACGTTTTGGCATTGGTTAAACCAGGGTGGTCCAAGACTGCGGGCATGAAGGGCCACATTACGGTTAGAGGAAAAATTTGCGGGCCGCAAAGAGAGGAACTCCATTGCAATAAAAGACTCGTTTGTTGTTCCAATAGACCTAATTTTTCTGTACGCCTAACGCAATTTTTTATTCTAGGATAACTTTTAAGTTTTCTGTTTGTTTTTTCGGGACTGAAAATGGAGATTTTCTGTTAGAAAAAGATACACAACATACCAACAAAATAACAAAATGATTTTTGTTTCCTTTCTTGGTTGTAAGTTAATGTCCGCTTTAATTTCTGTAGTCGGCGGACACAAGCAGGCATGCAGGTTTCATTAGCCATTCTATCTCGCGAGTCCCCTTTACAATCGCATCATAATTGAGAAAGCACTTTCGCAAATTAGGAACACGGAGCCCATTTTCAGTGCAGTCTCTTATGCTGGGGGCAATTGCCCGGTTGTCTCCCCCTGGTTGCGGATCTGGTTACCCTTCAATTATTTCAAAATGCTTCTGTAGGATTTCCGTCGTATTTTCCGTAGCCTATGTTTTCTCGTGTTTGGTGCTGTCATGCCTCTTTAAATAAAAACTCTTTCCGAACGGATATTACTTGCAACCTCACAAGACACTGTGGTTTTCTCCCAGTTAGGATTGAACTTTCTGCTTTTCTCTGGCACTGCTCTTTTGACACTCATTTTTTGTTAAATTGCTGTACTTGACTAAATATCACTTGATTGCTTCCACAATGCACATCTTCTAATCCAGCGTTTTTCAACCATTCTGCTGCAACGAAACTTTCCACAAATGTTTGCATATCTCATGGAACCCTATGCAAATTGTCTATCCTGCTTTCTNTAATAAACCAGAAATGTCGGTTTTATGTTTTATCATGAAATCATTAAAATGAATGATTTAATTACAAACGCCAGTCAAGACTGGCCTAGATCAGTGGTCCGCAAATCGTGGGTGGCGAAATAATTTAAATTTAGATTTTAAGTTTGCAATTTTCATTAGACAGAATAAATGCAATCATTTACTGTTTTATGTGCTAATTTTCATACTATTTTGTGCAAGAAAATAGCTACTGTCAGTAGTAGTCTTGAAATTGATATTTATTTGTAAAGCATTTTCCATGACATTTGCTCACGAAATGTTTGGGCCGCGAGAATTTAGAACTTTTTTATAGGGTCGCACCAAAAAGTATTTGCGGACCCCTGACGTAGATAACCTCAGTCCCATATGCAATGCAAAGACTACAGGGAAAAAAGGGAGTTACGTACAATGGCAATTCACGCCTTAGCGCATATGAGGGAACACAAAGGGAGCAATAAGTTAAAGCAATGGATAAACAGATGTTGTAATATAATTTATAGTGGCAAGGATACTGTGAAACAGTCTTATTGCTACAACTGCAAAGAAATGTGGCTGGAATTTCGTCCCCGGCACTTTCGGCGGAACCGGCCCCCAGTAGCCACGCCCGATTGAAAAACACTGTTCTTATCTAACTCGAAAAATGATTACAGACTCTATGCTTGCAACAAAGCTGAAAAATAAACACATGCTTTGGGGTCAAAGAGTACTTCAGTGTTAGCCCAGCCTAGAGGTTAGCTATTGTAACGTCATAAATTGTAGAAAGATGTTACCCGCTAATAGTTACATACTGACCTGCACTTCAACGATGTGTGACTTGCAAGGGCTGTGTGGCTAANACTGNATTTATGATTTTGTGTAATATATCATATGGCATACAGAAAGCGTTCGCGGGCCGCACAAAAACTGTCTGCGGGNCGCATGCGGCCCCTGTGCCAGTGNTTGGACCACGCTGGGTTAAACAGTTTACTTCAGCTTCATCAATAGAAACGTTTCTACCAAGCAGATACTACTCACGTGATTCATCATTTTCCCATTCTGTTTCTTGCAAACGGGGGAATCTAGTCTCAGCATTCAAACCCAGCAAATAAAGTGGTCCATTTAGCCAGATGTGCAACACAAGACTTGTACAATACAGATACATCTGACATGAATAAATCACAGTCATGATCCTTGCCTTCTCTGAGTTTTCTTATTGCTGATTTAACTTGGCTTGGCTTGATATGTATATCTGATTGTCTCTCTTGAATCCTTGCCTTCACAGTGGCGAAACACGATACAAACTCAGCAATTGATGCTTTTGACTTCTCAATATTCTGAACTTGCTCATCAATTAGCATCCGCAAATGGTTGCAAGTGTCATAATGTGGTAAACAGAGTTCGCTCAGAGAATTTCCAAAAAAACATTTCAGAACAACAGTTGGTTCTCGATGTATATTAAGTATTAGTCTGCAGCTGGGTACATCTGAAGCATCCTTGGCAAGCTAGGATAAAGTGATAGCCACCTGGTTGCGCTGTGAGAAATAAGGTTTTGGTACTCAATATCCACAAAATCACAATGGTCTTTTCACTATTTTTTGCGAACTGTGGAAATGCAACCACACTCACTCAGCTTCAAAGTAATTTAGTCTTTTTCTGGAAAAGGGAAAAGAAAAAGGGATACTTCTGACGTATTCCTTCATTTTTTAGCACTGCAGATTAACTATAATCACTAAAAAGTAGAGTACTGCACCAAGCTATGTACAATATACTGATCACAGCATCACGATTCATCAGCAAAGCTAGTACAGTATAATGGAGTCAGAAGTCCACGCTCTAATGCCAAACTCATCGAGATACTGAACAAAGATTTACCACTGTTATGTAACGATTAATGTGAAAGCATTCCCGCCTTTCCCGCCGAGAATTAACTCAACCAAAACATAGATTAATTAGACAACTTGCACGCCCTCCAATAAACCAAGCTACGCCACCAGCTCGTATCGTGTTGCAGTTGAGTAACGACAGCTTACTGTATGTAAATACAATATATCATAGCCAGTGACGTACCCGACAGGGGGCAGAGGGGCGAATTGCCCACTCCCCTGGCAAGCTACATGTGAAAACCGCTGCATGTGAAAACCGGCAAGCTACATGTGAAAACCAGACCCACGTAATTTGTATTTTGGTTTTAGTATTCTTTTGGTATTCAATAGGTTGTTGTTTTTGTGTATTTTTCGGACTATTTTCAGGTAAATTAGGGTTTTAGTGTAGCCATCCACAACCGGATTCACCATCATTTCTCAATTTTTTTTTCTGATTGTTGGCTGGTGGGCCCCGTACAATGGCCAGTGGGCGTCTATTAGCTAAATTTCCACCCTGGTTCAAACCTCTAATTACAGTACTGATTATAGCTATGCAACATAAGAAATGCAAAAAAGAGGACATGTTGACATTTTTGAATGCTCTCGGAGAATATTTCATTTCTCATGAAAAACGTGGACATGTGCTTCAAAAAGAGGACGTATGGTAGCCCTAGTTAACAATGCTACTCATGTGCGACGGTACAGAAGCAAAATCTACCGGAAACGAGTAGAGACGAAAGCCAACGCGTTCTACAAGGCTTGGCCTTGCATTCACTAGATTCAGATACCTGACCGACTTTTAGGAAACCAATACGTTTAATAAGTTTAATAGTTGTTTCGTCACAATTTCAAATAATATTCCAGTGAAATACTACCGATAGAGTCTACAAAAAATTTTCCTCGGTAAAAATGTCTAAGTGGCACGCACATGTTGCACATATGGCTAAGGACATGAACATGGTTGGGGAGCCTGGGCCCGGTCTCCTTGCCCCCCCCCTTAAATCTGGTGCTGACTTGTGTGTGCTTTGTTACTGCGATGCATGCTTAAGTCTAACGCAGTGTTTTTCAAAATGGGCGCAATTGCCCCTAAGGAGGCGATTTTGATGGCCAAGGGGGCGTTAGTGGTCAAAACAACACAAACGGGGCGAAAATGATCAACCACTAATCGATCATTGAGTTAACTTCAGTAGCCTACTATCATGACTTGTTTATTCCAGCAAATTTTAATTTACTATGATAATCGTTGGAGGTTGCTGCTAAAGCATTTTATCAGTTGAATTTTAACTCTGGATCGTCTACGGCTACAGTGTGGATTATTTCAGGGCTGCTGAGCCGTCGTAAAACTGATACAGCTCCGGCTCCTGAGCTCTTGTTTCATGAACATGGCTCCAGCTCCGGAGCTCTTTTTTAAGTATTTTAAACTGGTATTTTTTACAAGCAGCGCTCTTACCATGAGGAAATCAGCGAAAAAACAACAATCACGGGTTGAGACGATTCAAAGAACAGCAACTACCAGAAACATAACTCAAAATAACGGTAATATAAACAATTTCTGGAAAGGCAATCGCTGGGTTTGGCGTCAATGCCTGAGGACCTGTTGTTATTTCTTACGACCAGAATCAAGTAAATAGCTGTTTGGAAAACTAAATTTGTGTCCGAGCACTTAAACACTGACCAGTCCCAATTGACCAAGCGCATTGCACTCGTTGCAGGCTTTGCCTGTTGCAGTCTTGGCGATTCCAGCTAACAGCGCTGCCCAGGCAAACCACGTATAGAGCGCAAAACAGTTGACTCTCATGTGTTCTTTCAAACACGCACACATTTGCATTAACACAAATGCCAAAGTGTGTTGTTTAAAAGCCCTTTGTTCAAAGAAATAGTGTGACTTCTAGCAATAAATTCACATTTAACTTTTTAAAAATAGCTGAAAACTTCTGTCTTCTTATCTTTTGCACTCACAATAAGCATTGGTGAATCACAAAGTAAAGCGCATTTTAACATGCTAAGCTCAAGAGAAAATAAGACTGGTTACTGTCCTGAAAACATAGATTTTTTTGCACAGATGAAAACGTCAGGAAAAGTCCACATTTGTTGACATCTATTCATAAACCCTCCTGATAATGTACTTCTATGCAAAGCAATGCTGATTCGGTACCAACTACTTATAACTTTCATGTTATGCTACTGTTTGTAAACGTAATGTTTCCTAATGAACTTAGCCACTAATCAAGTAAACCTTGCTAGAAACCTAATGATTTCTTATAAAAATTCCTACTTTGCAATGGCGTGCCATGCATTTTACACTTAAATCTGCAATGGTATCATATCTTAATCATACTCCCTGCTAACAGCATGAATACACAGCTACAAAAGCTATGGATATTGTATTGTATACCTGCTCGTTATAGCCCAGTTCTTTTTAGATCGTAAGACTGCTACAGACCCGATTTGATCATTCTGACCAGTAAGTGAGATGCTGTGGTAGTTAACGTTTTTCGTACGTCTGCAAACGTGGTTCTCAACCATTTTGCTGAAGGGAGGGAGCCAAATCCAGACCTACGATTTTGCTAGAGAGACACACAAAAATTTTTACCGTAAGTCAGTTGACACGTTGTGTTTTATTGCACTAACGAAGTCTGTTACACAAAATATTTGAGGTGTTACTGAAAACACTGCCTATCGAAAGGAATACTTTCCCAGCAAAGAATCACACACTAAGCTCTTACAAAGTATATGCTTCGCCTACAAAGTAGGCAGTGACGTACGGTGGCCATTTTGGTAGGGTGTTCAACAGGCTCGCAACCAGCCTAAAAGTGTAAAGGTTCACCAGTCGTTGTGGTTCTCGCCAACCGCAAGCCATTTGAACGCTTGAACAGATTGGCAGTTGATCATAATAATCAAACTACGCGCAGCACGTACCCTAGAACGTCGACAGCATCGGGCACGAACAAGAACCGATTAAATTCATTTCTCGTGACAACATCTTTCCACTTGAACTCACTGATAAGAAATAAATAGCATTTTCGACACAGAATAATCACATTAATCAACTGGCTTACGTGTTAGGAAGCATCTGTTTTCCGGCTGCTACCGNCATAGGCGTACGGGAAGGCATTTTACTGGGGGGGCGGAAAAAATTTGCCCTGAAAATAACAATTTGCCCTAAAAATAGACAACTTGCCCTGAAACTAACTTTTTAGTTTAATCCGAATGGGGCCTGAAACCTTATGTAAATCTGTTCTATACAGTTGAATTCGTTTATAAAGACTTCCTCTGTAACGTCAGTTCTCCGATAACGTTACATTTTGTTTGATTGTGATGGCATCTTTTATATGCATTTCAATTCGCTTATAATGTCAATTTGGCAATAATTTTCTTCATGCAATCCCCTAGAGGTGCCGTTATGGGCAAA
>JGI24158J21664_10010345_pt1 | contig 12449 bp, 7 predicted proteins | sample Ectturendosymbi3_FD_21664 | JGI IMG/M metagenome (IMG submission 21664) | reverse complement strand
TTACGACTTTTTACTGCAATTCATAATAATAGGCCAATAACGTATGGGGGGCCCCACGTGAAATTTCGGGGGGGGCCTCACTTACCCTTGCCACGGCACTGGTTAGACCGCTGCCAAACGCAGATTTCCTTAGCAGTGACTGGTTTTATGAGGCTCTGGGAAGGTCAGCCTTTTAGCTTCAAAAAATTTTTTTACTGCTGTCGTTGCAACTAGCCACAGTTCGTGTGTTTTTCTTTACTTGTTTTCAAGTGCCGACATTTCGCCTGTAAAATTTGTCTTACATTTACATGACTGATGATGCGTTGGAAAACGTGAAACTGGTTTCCCCGTCAATAAACTGTGACTGATTTACTTGCCGCCATCTTTGTGGCCTATAACTATAAAGTTGAGTATTGCAAATAAATGACTGTCTGTTGTCCAAGGAATGACAACTTAGTGTCTGCTACTTGCAGGGGGATTTTGGCATAATTTTTGAGTGTAAGTCACGTTGATTTATCACTATATGTTTAACCATCTTCCATGCAGTTAAAACAACTAATGGCAGAGCTGAATGAGAATCCAGTGTTTCTGAAGATGAAGACATCCACTCCACGAAAACGAGTATCTCAGGTGCGTTTAGAACTGCTTTTATCCTCTTTCACTTCGACGTTCAGTCATTGGAGATTTAATGGTTATGGCTGTTTAAATTGAACAGCATGCAGTTGGCTGCATTGGAAACGGTACGTTTATTGGAGAAGTTGTTGTATAAAGTGTTTACTTGTACTTAGCTTCTTATGTTAATACGCACCTATGTGCACTAGGTGACCCGCTCCTCCAGACGTTTCCACTCTGTGCCATATGCCCCTCCGATGACTCGAAGAAGAGCCAAGGCAGCTGGAGAACAAACACCCGAGTGAGTTTGGGACAGATCTCAGTTTATACTCCAGATATATTTCGTCTCCGTGTAGCTTAAACGGATGAGCCATTGCAGCTTACTCCACGCCGTGTCATTCCACGACTAACACGTGGTTCACTGTCTGTCGAAAGGACTCCTTTCACAGCAAAAAATCAGATGTATTTCGCCTCCTAGGTAGACATCATCAGCTCGTATTCAATTGAAAGCTTATTACACGCGGTTTGTAATCGATAATTTGGAGTGTGACAAGTAGTCTTCTGGCGCCCATCTCCGCTTACTCTGCGCCGCGGGCCACGCGTCTACTTCTGTAAGGAATGCTGCCATTTGGTGGCTGGCCAGTGGCAGCATTGCGCATGATACTGTCGCTACGCCCACCCATTAACGCCGAGCTCTACGCTGGACAGGCCGCAGTGCTTTTTTAAAGTATCTGAGATAACCTGACTGGGAATCGATATCCGCACACCCGCGCCATAGGTAACCGCCCACCCAACCCACTGTGCTCCAAACAAAATTCCTGGAAAAAAGCCTGACATCAGTCATGTTCTGTTTGTCGATATCCTGGTTATTATTAAAAAGAACCCGATGTTATCAATGACGTACATGGAATATATGTGCGGGTCGGGGCAAGTATGCGGAGTTGTTCGTCTCTGAAAATTGTAAGCTTGTTCGGAAAATTCCAACAACCGCTCGTAGGTCGCCGGTAACGAACCGCAGTCCTTTTTTACTCAACCTGCCTTCGCAGTTAATCCACCTGATGCTTAGTTGAAATAGGATTCATGTTCAGTCGAGCACCAACGCCGCCCGCTCCAGGCAGCAGAAACGCGTAATCATGTAATTATGCACTTCTGCGTTTTTAAAAGCGATCCACGGCGCGCCAAAGCACCGTGCATGAGTTGAAAGCACAGTCAAGATGAGCTGTAACAACGTAATGACTGAGACCGGTGGGACAGCGATCGTGGAGTGAAAATAACTCCACATGTTGGCATCTAGTTTTTTTCAAAACACCTGGATGCTATCAGAGCGCGCATTTGCACAACTGTGCACTGAAACAGTAAATAAACTAGGAGGTTTTGACTGAAGTGTACCACATGTCCGCCACAACGTTAGTAAAGTTCGTCTAGATCGCGCCAAAAACAACTACTTCTGTTTCAAAAACAAAAGACATCACTGCTCCTTATTTCTGCTGGTCCCGCTATACTTTGTGTAAACTTCATCTGTGCGTTCCAAAAATCATTACATTTTGTCACAAGTCCGGTTTCTTGCTCAATAAGAAGCAATACCGCAACAAACAACGATTTCATGAATTTGCTAATACGCTGTTCGGCAGAGTGCTTCTGTGGTTCATCCACTGAATCTTTGATAACGATCAAACAGTTTTCGAAATGTTTTGATTGAGTCGTTGGTCCTTGCGTTAGCGATTTTTATACAACTTTCCCAAACTTCCAATTTTCACTGAGTTCCAACGATTTCTAATTATTTTAAAAGTTTCGCGTGATTTCGTGAATGAAAAGAGATTAAGGTTTGAATTAACTGAACTGTTGTGCATGCGTGCGCAGGGTGTACAGTGGTAGACGCCAGTTGTGGCTTAGTGCACCACTGTGATGTTCTACGCAGACTTTCCACTCCCGCTAAAATCTGTACTCGTCTAATTTCATCATGTCTCCAAATCCAACTGTAATCCAGCCATCAACTCCGGGTCCCGGCGTCTTGATCTTAACTCGAACAAATCTATTTAGTGTTTGCGCCAATGGAGTTAACCCATGATCTCGGTTGAAAGGTAGACATAATAGAACTATGAAAAACTTCTCTAGCAAATGTTTAGTTGTTTATTTGCGAACAAAAGCGCAATGACCATTCATCCGAACGTAGTTTGTCACGAAAGGTTTCAATATGGCTCAGTAGATCTGCATTATCTAGTTGATTTGGCGTTCTCCGGTATGTATTTTCCTGCTGAGCTAGTCCAAACCTTATGCTGTTTCCATGGGAATGTACCGTATGCTTACAAATACAACACCATCTTCTTGCACAGACCATCTTCACCACCAAGCAGACCTCGCCTCACCGTGAAGCTTTTTTCCAGCTCGAAACGTCATCGCCGCTCAAGCGTAGACAGTGATTTGGGTGAGTCTGCCGTAAGCGTGTTCAGCAAATTCGATTTTACGCTGAACTAGAATTGCGGCATGCTGTGCGTGCGTGACTTCGATATTGGACTTAGAGCCGGCGTAACATGTCTGGTAACGGCATAAAACTTGAAACAGGAGTTACGGAATGGCTTGTCATGGGAATCAAACCGTTTATAAATGTGTGTAACGCGAAATTTTCGTCTAAACAAAGAAGTCATACTGTTTTCTTCAATTTCGCGAATAAACGCTAAATTAAAGAAAGAGCAAAATGACGTTCACCTCAAATACCCAGTATCGCGAATATGCGACAAACCCCGAAATTACAAACATACTCATCAAAGATCGTGAAGATATAAGTTAACGGTTATAAATTGTAACTACGCTACGCATGATTTTTTGAGTTTATTATTAATTCCCGTGTCAAAGGGTTCTAAACGTAAGCATGCAAGACGTCATTTTGCCAGGGGTATTTTGTTTTCTCAGAAGAAAATATCATCTCCCTGATTTTTGGCACTGGCTGTAACTTTCCCTTTTTCTGGAATGTATATTGTCATCTTAAAAATGTGACAACATTTTTCCAGAAAGTGAAGTGAATAGCAAAAAATGCAGCAATTTTGCGAAGCGAAACGACTTAACTTATTCCGACATTGCGTATTTCGTTCTCCAGCGACTACTTACCACCTTAACTGTTTATTCTTCTTGCTGTGCAAATCAACAATAAGAGGCATTGGCCTGATTCGCCTGATTTTGAAGCGTTTTGCACCGGCAGAAAAGGCGCCTGACTCATTCTGTACGCCTCTTTGATGATGTAGTGCCTGTAACAGTAAATACAGCGGCTTCACACAGAATGCAGTGACGGATTACCGACCGGCTTATCACCAACAGCGCAGTTCATACAAAAGCGATCGTTGCCGCCACCGGAGTGAGTTTTCGCATTTGAAGCCGATTACGGACTACTCAAATATGTTTTTAAGTCAGTCGTAAATTGCAGCCTCTGTGGTGAAACGGCTAGTGCTGCAGTAGAGTGATGCAATGTGTTCGTGTGCCCTTAGGTTTGGAATTCGGTTTTTGATCGAAAACAGACGATATTTTACTTCCGCGCTGATTTTTGAATGGCGATGGTCAGCTTTACCAACTGAGCCAGACTACTGTAAGCTAAACGATAGCTGAAAACGAATTAGCAGCAGGCCAGCTTGTCAGAAAAGAGCATGAACAACACTGCAACAGGGGCTCCCAACCTGGGGTACATGTACCGCTAGGCGTACATTTGCCTATCCGAAGAGGTACATTTAAGGTTAGCAATAGAAGGGAAAATATATTTATATATTATTAATTTCCCACTATTTATACGTACATTAGTGAAGATTATTTTTAAAATCATTATATGCTTATTGTTAAATATACCTATGATTAGTCATGATAAATTATTAGGGAAAAAGTCCATCGCACGACTATCAAACATGTTCCAGTTTGGTACGGATATTGTAGGGGTACATGTTCAGAGAAGAGTTGGGCACCCCTGCTCTACAACAACTAAATAAACCCTAACTAGGGTAGGTGACACAAGGAAAAAAATCATTTGCGGCTGTCTGCATATGAGCTGGTAGCGTAAAATACCACGTGCGCTGTGCAGCCACACAATCACTTGGCAATTCCAGATTTTGCGAGGATTACTGTTACATTTGATGTTGGAGTTCCCACTTTTAACTGGAACAAATGGCAGTTGTTGAAATCCCTCGCAATTTCACAGTTCCTCCAACCCCAAAATACAATCACTGGCAACCTTTCTTCTTGTTGGTGCTAGGTTCTGAAGCTTTCCATCACTTTGCCATCCTAGCGTACCCTACCAACTGAAGGGCACTGTTTTGCGGGAGTGCCGTAGCTGATTTTCCATGCATTTCCTACTCCGTACAACATGTAGGATCACGCAGAACTAAGCTGGATTTAAAACGCGTATCCGTCACGGACTTCATTGTTGTGTTAACTGCAGCTGAAAGTGCACTTTAAAATATTTTTAATGGTTGTTTCTACAATTCTGGGTGTTTTTGAAATGCTTGGAGAAATTATAATGGTGGTTCTTGTTTCTAAGCCTTTTGTGGTGATCTTTTTTTGCTCCGTTAATAGTGAAAAGCAAAGCAAAGCTCGTCGTCAGGAGGCCAAGCAACTGAGTTTTACTTTAAAAGAATACATTTGAAGTATTTTCTTAAAATTGACAAGGATAGGAGAAGTGTTAGAAAAATTGGAAAAGTTCAACAACCTCACACAAAACTTACAAAAATTCCATTATGGGCATGTGATGCAACGACTAAAATACCATAAGGAGACGACAGATTTATATCTGCTCAGCATGCAAGGCTTCAGAAAAGCCAGTTGTGGCATTTAAGAAGAAAGTTTTAAACATCTGAACAAAACGGAAAGCAGAAGGAACAGTTATTAATACAGAAAGGATAAAGTCAAAATTCGTTAGTCTGGTGAACGTGTGAAGAATGCATTTACGCCTTATTCGCTTTGCGTTTACTTCAATGCGCTAGTTTGGTGCATTTATGAAGTTCAAGCGTTTTTGCGTTAGAAGCTCATCGTAATTCCCGACACGACACAGGAAAACAAAAGCCAACTTTGCAACATTTTTTTCGCTGTGCACCTGCAGACTAATTCTGCAGATTCTCAACAAGGAACTTCGTAAAACGCTTACAACTTTGCAAAAGCCCTAGTCTATCCGGCCAGCCCATGAGTGCATGGTTTTGCTCTTGTAAAACAGCTAGCGCCGCTGATTCCTCAAACTTTCTGCAGACTCACCAAAAAAGAGACGCACGCTGGCTCAACCACACGTCATCATACCTGTCGATGAGGTCACATCTGAGATGCTCGCCAACATAGCTGAGTATTCAGTCGGAAAAACGTACGATGCTGTGAAGGTGATTTTTAGTTGTGGCACTATATACAGTAGATACCTTGGGATAACCAGTAACAATGCTGCTTGCTCATCCAGGGCACATCCTGTCACCAGTGTCGACAGAAAACAATGGATACGAAGTCCTGCTGTCGCTACGAAAAGTGTGTGGGTGTTCGTGGCCAATTTTGCGGTCCGTGCTTGCTGAACCGTTACGGAGAATCTGTACGGGAATCTCTCTTGGATCCGGTACGTTATTTGGAAAGGCTGCTGCATTGTATTTGCGATAAGTTCTTGCTGTGGGAAGTTGCATTGACTAAGCGTTGTATTTTCCTATCAGAGTGTTTATTTTTCTTCGTGAAACAATGCTTTAAAAATATACGTTTGACGAGAGCTTTATGAGGTGGAAAAATTTGCCTGTCAGGTTGACTAAAATCGGCAAATTTTTAAAATTTTCGCGGGAAACGATTTTTACCAAAAGCAATGCGTGAAACTTGCACATCCCAAAAATGATTTCTTTGTTTGTGTTGTTCCTGCTTTTTCGAAGTCAATAAAGGCAGAAGCCAACAGCGACGGCTTTCGGAGTTTTGCTGAAAACGTTGAAAGTGACTTGCAAGCTCTAAAGCAGTGTTTCCCAAGCTTTTCTGTGCCGTGTCCCACATAAAGATCACTTAAAGTCGTGATGTTCCCCTTTGAAATATAAACTTGATTATTCAAAAACATACCCGAAGGAAGCCTATTTCCGACATTAAACCTCATTCTCCAGCTGTCCCAAAGTGGGGCGTCCGCCAAGACTTGACGCGTCATTTACTTTCTTTGTGTTATTAGTATTTGTTAATGATTCGCGTTTCCCGACCGTTTCGTCATTCCTGTGTTTTGCAGGATTGGAAGTGTCCCGTTTGCAGAGGCTTTTGCAACTGCAGCATCTGCCGCAATCGGCAGGGAAAGTGCGCCACCGGCATTTTGATCGGCCTGGCGCGACAGAACGGACATTCTAACGTAAAAGACTACTTGGCACAGTACGTATTGCGGCGTTACCCCCCGTGTATCTCCTCGTCTTTATTCCTTAACAGCGATCATCAGGTCCGGCCCCAGCTTGTGCGGAGCCCCTGTGGGCAGTGATGTTGTGATGTCATCGTGCTCAGTCAACCGTTTTACGACTTTTTTGATGAAGATGTTTTAGCAAAATGGCCTATATGAGTAACAAATACGACGGCAAATAATAATTGCAGTTGATCTGTATGCAGTGAATTGAAAGAACTGGCTCATACCATGAAGAAGAACAGCGATGACGACAAATTGCTTTCGCGTCAAAATTCATCATGCGCGCAGTTAACATTTTCATTTTTGTAATCTACTATTTTTTTCACGCGCCTATGCGTGTTTTTTTAAACTATACCGCCCTTTATTTTAGTCTCGGTGACACGGAGTTGGACTTGTAAGAAGATGGAGAGCCTGTTTCATGCTGGTTCACGATATTTGGACTCGGAACTAACCAGCGGAACGCTACGACTTATGCAATTTTCATATCAAGCGTCCTCAGCAAAAATGCCCTTTCCAACTGTGTTTCATCATGTGCTATCCTCGCCAGTAGCAAATTTTCCATAAAACAGCATTGTGTTTTTTTCCTCTCTGTGCGTAGTTTGCTTGCTTCCTATTAGCTTCCGCAGGGAAAAGTGAACGCCGTCTGTTGACATATGCATTTGGACAAGGGACGATGCAGTATTTTCATCCTGGCGGCCAATAAAGACGGTGTTGATTCACTCATTTAGTAAAGTGGCGAAGCATGTGATTCTGGTTCATATGTTTCCAATGCTTGAAGCAACTACCGTCTCGCTGGTGTTTAACAATTTCAGAAAACCGGTCCTACCTCACGCATGCAGCACGTCTATGCTTTTTCGGTCATTGCAGGGTTCCAGAGTGGGCCCAGCTCGCTATTGTTGATTACGATATGACCTTTCTTCCTCTATACCACCAGCTCGTAATAATCCTTATTAGCAAGTTAAGAGCCATCGTCTTTCTGTGCCCTTGTCAGCCGCTGATTTTGTGAAACAATCCAGTGTCTTGACCTCACCAACGCACCACTGCCCATTGTATCGATGCACAAAAGTCGATCTGTGATTTTGTCTCGTACTGCTGCCCCGCCTTGCCTATCTGTCTTGGTGCTAACATACTTGTCCGTGCTTTTTTTTGTAATGTTTGGCTTTTTTACACAATACGTTTGCAGATCGTGCGTGTATGCACGACTTCCAAAATGGCATACTTTCATTTTTGCTACTGGCGCGAGCCCCAAGGAAAAAATTTTGTACTAATTGATGACGAATGGGGAAAATGTGACGATGCGTGATACCCGCTAGATTTTCGGTTTACTGTACAGTGTTGACGAGTTCGTGTTTTTTGAAGTTTTTTTGTTGAATGATTTGGCGGANAAAACCGTATGCATTAACTCGTGCACAGCCCAATTTTTTGCAAGAAAATTCGGTTTTATCCTCAAACGTGAGTTGAACTGACCTACAGTACAATAAAGTTTTAACGTACGGTTGCAAACAACAGTTTATTGAAATATTCAAAGTGGCATGCTTATACTTTTGTTCGTTTACATTTAGCAGTTTCAAAAACAGCATTTTACTGTCATTTATTCAAACAGTTCCACTGCTACTTTTGTTGAAACCCTGTTGAAGGTAGATTGTTAGCTGTCGAAACGTAGGTGCCTTTTCGCGTTTTTTTGACACCAGTTGAGCTTTTCAGACATCCTGGATTTTACTTTCTCAGCAGAAGGCAGTAGCTCCAAACGCCCCCACTGGATCCGCCACTATCATATTGTGCCACCTTATTCACACAATGAAATTACCTTTTTCATATTGTAAACTTGTAAGATCATAACGGCATGTTTGGGAACACCTTGAAGTAAACTGCGTTTCTGCTGGTTTGGCTGAAACCGCACTGCAGTTGTTGTTGCGGTTGAAATCACATTTTAGAGATGCATACGTTGTTGTCTTGCACTTGCACATTTCAGTGAAAACAACAAATTGTGAGCAATGCTTAAAAAGCAAGATACAGCACAAAAGTAAAACTTGCAGCAACTGACGTAACGACCTAATTAAAAAAGGACGTTTACTAGCAATGAGCCAGCCGGAAAAGAGAGCCAATCTGCCACATCCCCAGCAGCTTGCACTGAATCGTTCGCTGTCCAATTTAACCATGAGAAAAGAACCACGACACCAATCTAACAATTAAGCCTGTCAGAGCGGTTTTTAAGTGCAGTAGATATTGCCTAATTCGTCACCGCAAGGGGATTAGAAAAAAGTGACGATTTAGGCCAGGCCTTCGAAAACTTTGTTTTGCCACCCCATTTCAAAAAGTTTTTTCTATGCGACCGTCTTCATGGATAACCTAGATTTTAGTGAAACGTCCCATTACAAATCTGATAGGCATTTTTGCAGGCCCGTCGCCAGGATTTAGCAGAAGGGGGCCCACATTTTTGAAATACAGTATTGGATGTATGCAGCAACCGGTGGGCCAAACGTGAAATGAATGGGGTAGCCGGGCGCCACTGGCCCCCCCGCTGGCGATGGCCCTGCATTTTTGTCTGAGGCGAAATCATGCAAATGCACGCAATCCACGGAAGTAACTTTGCAGTAATAAAACTACCCCAAGGCGAAAAAATTAACAAAAACAGTTGAGTTCATAAAAGTTTTCAACAGTGGCGTGCAGAGAGGGAGGCGACGGCCCGGGCATCCAAACAGTGAAATTATAAAAATTTGTATGTTGTAACTTAGATGATTTTTCCTATTGTAAAGCTACTAATACATGTTGCATGGCTTTAATTTTTCGAAACTTGTTTTGTTGTCAACACTAATTTTTACGTATTCAAATGCCAGTAATTCTCTGCTTTTTAATCTTCAGTAGCAGAGACCTATACTCTAGGTGTACGGCCCACACCCTAATCAAACTGATAGTGACGTGCGACTTGTTCCAGATAGTGCGATTCAAGGGCAAATCACAAAAAAGGATTGAAAGATAATCAGGGTTGAGAAAAACCCATCCCACCTGAGTTTTTTGTTTTTTTAATTCCATTTTTTTGTTTTTTTTTGAAAAGAAACAGGTTTTCTTTAAAAAAAAACAACAGAAAAACCCCATTCTGAATTGTTTTATTACATCATGCAATATCACTGTTTTTAGAATCACAATAATAATTTGTTATACCTAATATGGCATTCAAAACTGGGGTAAAGAAATGTACCCCATCTTTGCTTTCGCAGTGTTGGTCAGTCCACTCCACAGTAGTAAGGCTTTTCAAGCATGCGCACAACCAACAGAAAAAATCCACTCCCGCACAACCTCTGCAGTTTCACGTCAGGTTTGTGTGTATGCCTTGCTAGTTCAGTGTCCACAGAGTGTATTTTTTCAACATGTGGTTTGGTATGGTCCAACATCAGAAACAGTTTGGATGCAGAGAAGGCAGAAAATTTGATTAAAATATACCGATTTTACAGATATCAAGAAGATAACCATTAAAATCTACTTAAACTGTTCGCATTATTCTTTTTTTTCAAGTCCTTCAAATTTCGTTGCTGTTCGTTTTGTTTGATTAAAAACATTTTACAGTTAACTGTACAAGTGTGCTGCTCATTTTACTTTTTACATCATTGTACATTTTTCAAAGAAGATTGGGATTTTTGGTGGGTTTTGTTGTTTTTTTCAAGTGGGCTTTTTAAAAAATCACGGGTGGTCTTTTTGGTTGGGTCTAATTACATCAAGCCTGAAGATAATTATGGACATTTAATTAATTTTCTGAGTCAAGTTTCAAAACTAACCTATTTCAACGTGCTTGGTTTAGCTGATTTTATGATGCATCACTGGTTTCCTGTTTCGTTTTTTGTGCTAATACAGCCGCACACCTGTGCTTTCACAATGTGCATCGTTTCGAGATTCGTCAGTAATTGGCAGTGCAGGGGGATTGGTCATAACGACTCACACAAGCCTGTATCTACTGCATCCTTTCCCCTCAGTAATTATAACAGCCACATGTTACAAAAACGAAAATTTTCTTAACAGCCACACAGATACAGCCACATGTTACAAAAACGAAAATTTTCTTGCGTAGGCTACTTTATGCGCATTCTCAATTCTTGTGTAGTTTACAAGTTTCAAACTGTCAACCCTGGGTGTACGCCATCCCCGCCGCATACCCAGGGTTGCCAACCTGTCTTTACCAAAAAAAGCCAAACCTAATCCCAAAAAAGCCACATAGGAGTCACAAAACATAAACATGTAAAACATGCATAACCAAACACAAATAGATATTCCAACTCGTCAGAAACATCGATGCAACACAATTCCAGTCTTCAGAAACATTTTCTTTCCCCGTGATTACATTAAACGTACATTTGTTTCTTATTAAATCCATCGGGCAATTTTAGGGCAACAGTAAAATCTTTGTAATATTCCTTGCACCCTGTGTGGACATACTCTCGTCAGAAGAGATTTGTAATAAATATGCAGCTCAGACAATGCTTTGTCAGAGTCAAGCCTTTCCGACTGAAAAAAGTCACAAAAGCCAGATTTTGTTGGCTTTTTTGCTTTTCAAAAAAAGCCAGAATTTCAAATTTTGACTTTGAAAAAGCCAAATTGGCAACCCTGTGCATACCTTTTGATCGACTGCTATTCGATGAGACATGCGCGCAGCCTTGTATTTTTGCAGTTGTGAACTGCGCTGACGTAGCACTGAGTGTGTTCAACCCCCCGGCTCAAAGCGTTGCCGGATATTTCTGCAGTTATCAACTGCCCTCTGTCAGAGGACCGCTGATAATTTATGTTCATTGCAGTGACACATAATACAGCAGAGAGCGCGTGTAGAAATGATTCACAGGGACGCCGGAGAATGGAGGCACGGCGGGGCATTGCCTCCTCTGCCCTTTCATTAAGGGAGCAACGGGGTGGAGGTGCCTTTTTTATAGCAGTATCATAAGTAATTTCATGATTTATCAAGATCGACTTGAAACAAGTTTGTTGCAGCTATTCGGGCACCAACCACGAAAATTCAGAATGATATTCTATAATTTCTGNTATTATTTTTGAGGTCAACACTGTTGATTAACAAAAACAAACATAATTGGNAGCGATTTTTTGTTTTTTATAAGTTTCGATTGCCCTCAACACTTTTACTGCTCCCCCTGCCCTACCACTGCTCCGGCGTCCCTAAATATGCAGTGTGTCAACAAACTTCGACAAAACGTTGGTTTGCAAACGTGAATATGACGTCATATTGTGACGTCACAAACAGCGTATACCGTATCCAGTGACAATGACCTAAGCGCATGCCGACACAGGTTGCAACATTAACTTTGGTCCAATTCTCTAACAAGATGAAGAGAACTGGACAGCGGCTATGTCCATTTTCAGAACGATAAGCGTACGGCATTGGGATGCGGTCGCATCCCCAACGCTGAAAAATTGGCCATTATTTGGGCAAAAATTTTCAAAATTTGGGCAAAGTATACAGCTACATTCACATGTAAGTGAGGTAGTGTCTGTTTTC
>JGI24158J21664_10010344_pt1 | contig 12449 bp, 10 predicted proteins | sample Ectturendosymbi3_FD_21664 | JGI IMG/M metagenome (IMG submission 21664) | reverse complement strand
GATCATTGATACCAGTGTTGCCACTTCTGATATTTTAACATGACATCAGATGTGATGTTCTCAGATAAATTTCTGATGTCTTGTCGACAAATCTGATGTTGACTGGGTGTTTTTTTTTCACATTTCCTCTGATTTTAGGACGAAAATAAGTTAGATTCATGATTTTTAAGTTTCTTTCATCAATCTATCACCCTATTCAGTGGCGTAACTGGAGGTTTGACCCAGGGAGGGAACAAAGCTTAGATGAAGGAGGCCCACTGGTCACCACAGCGGGCCCACTAGCCAAAACTCAGAAAAAAAGTTAAAAAAACAGTGAATCTCTGCATGTCTGTGCTAGACAAAAAAACTAAAACACCACGAAAAACGCAAAATAACAACAATCTAAAGAACACTGAATATCAAAATGTCAACTGTAGGGGGCCCAGTTTTTACATTGAGCTTGCCAGGGGGGAAGGTCGCTCTTTGCCCCCCTGTCAGTTAAGCCACTGACCCTAACGAGTGTTTGGTTATCGTTTCAAACCAAAGACGCTGTCTTCTCTGCGTTGAGACTAACATTTTACGTAAATTATAAACGACTTCTCCATTTAATGGCGATATTTCGCTCTGTTTCGGATTCAGCGAGGGTAATCGCGCTTTGTTACATTTGTTAATAGAAGCATTTAGCTCATGTGAAACCGCAGCGTAAAAATTTTATGTTATCTGAAGTTGAAAAAGGCAACAATCTGATGCTAACAAGACTGACCACAGTGGCAACGTTGATTGATACTTAACAGCAGTCAGCAACCACTAGCTTTTAGAACGCAAATCGTAACGGTAAAAGTCAAAAAAAAGGAAAAAGTCACCAGCGAAATCAAATATATTTGCGTTGAACAAAACCGAAAATACTTATAGGCTATTCAATAGCTAAACTACCAGACAATCAAACTTGTAGAGAAATCAGTTGCTGTTGGGGGCCCTTGATACCTAACCCAACATAGGAATATAATATAGAGTTGTATTCTTGTATCGCTTCTGAATCAAGAAATTTTTCAAATGAGTATCTTATTTGAAACAAATAAATTTCATAACGGGGGGCCCCCTTGCAGCGGGGGGCCTGGGGCAATTGCCCCCATTTCCCCCCTTAATCCGGCCCTGGACGCAATGTAAAGCTTAAAATCATCTGTGTTGGAGAAACTTGTAAAAACTTTTCAAGTATGATGTGACAATTTATCGAAACTGATGAAGGTCTAATTTGTCCGTGTGCAATGTTGGGCAAACTAATTGATTCACTGTAAAAAACACGCAGACATATTTGCTGTTTCATTACTTTTTAATGCAACATAAATTGTTTTCAATTTGCGATGTAGTTGCCTTCTGTCTTTGGTAACTGCTTGAATCATTTCAGCTTTGATTTCACAAACTTTTAGCAGTTTTGGGCATTTTCCTTGTCACTATACCATACGCCAGGAATTGTCTTAATCAGGTTGTTTCATATATGGTACTATCCTCATTTAGGAACCGAGTTGTGACGATACTCGACCAGTTTTCGATGGGATTTTATTCGGGATAATTGCCAAGCTAATGAACGACCTGCATGTCTTTTTCGGCAAACACATTTTAAACTTTTTTCACAATGACAGGGATGCAAGTTTTCAAACACGCTCTCCAACAGGTAACGCCCATTCGATTCGTCTGGCTATTTTTGTTTAATTACTCCACAATATTTGTCTGCATTTATCATTAGGTACGGGGCGGAGTGCAAGACCTCGGCTCGAGGCCCCTCTAAGAAATAGTTTTGTGGCGTCATTGTGCTCAGTCAGCCCTTAAACTACCTTTTTAATGAAGATATTTTAGAAAAATCCAGCAACTATACGAATATCAAAATAGATAGCAAATTATTGGAGTTGATCTGCATGTACATGACAGCACAAGAGCTTTTTTATTTGGAAGGGTTTGAGCATAGCTCATGTGTCCCTTAACTAATAGCTATGTCCACGTTTATGACTGATAACATACTGCTCTGTGTGGACATTAGACAGTTACAGTGGCCTAGACAGCCCAAAACTTGGAGGGGGGGCAAATGGTGTGACTTTGAGCGAGCAACTGTATCTTGTTTGGGACACTGCCTCTCAAAGCACAAAATGGCAAGATATGCTAGAAATGTTTGGGGCATGACCCCCTTGGTAGCCCGTGGCTACGCCTATGTAACGCTACCACTCGTAATTAAGCCGAAAGTTGAAAGGAGGAAAGGAAGCTCTGCAATGGAGATACTAGCGGCAAGCTCATGTGCAAAGTTACGACGGTCAAACCGGAGTGACAAGGAAATGAACTTACAATGCAATTACTTCGAATCACTCTTGTTAAACGACACTTTCGTTCGAAGAACAACCGACTTGGAGAAAACTGCTAACATGAACTGATTACCTTTCTCGCTTTGGGTAACCACATGCGCAGACGCGCTATTGTTTAAAGGTTACGTTTGGGCGCACGATCAACTATTTGCTTTATGACGTAATACACGAAAGGAACGGGATTTCACAAGAGAGCAACCCATGCATCCACCCAAAGCTCCCCCAAACCTAATTTTATAACTATTAATAATGCATGGATATGGAATGCAAACTCTTTATGAATTAGAAATGTAATGTAATGTACAAAGAATTTATAACTACCACGTCACAGATGTAGAAACAGTTATCAAACGCAAGGTTGATTGATGAAATACAAACATACAGCTGCCCAGTATAATGATAAACAGGAACGAGTGTGCTGGATGACATTCACAATTTTTGCCTTGCCTAGTTAGGCTGCAGGGCAGACTTAAGTGTCCTTCACGCTAAAACACAATAAAAGATTGGTGGAGCAACAAGTAACAAAAGTGCTTGCACGACCGACAAACACCGCCGAATAATTTTGTGGATAAAGGAAATGAGGCAAATTTAAGCGCGAACGCATCACAAAATTTTGCGCTGGTTTGCATGAGATTTTGGCTTCTACTGGTTCAACTCTACAGTAATCTTTTGTCATTTGTTTCAATGTCGTAGGGTTAATCCGATCTTATTTTGCCGAATATTAAAATACGTAATCTATATTAAAATCTGCCTTGAAGCAAAACTGTAAGCCTTTGTCAAAATGCAGATGACCCACAACCTAGATTTGTAAATGGGCCTGATTTTGAAGCACGAACCCAACATTTATTTCTAAGCACGATTTGGGCCCGGAAGTCGAATTTACCAAGAGTCAAGATTTGCGCAACTGCGTGGTACTGGTAGCGTAACAAAGTAAACATGACTAATAAGTAATTCACAGTTAATCATTTTGATCAAGATTTAATCAACTCGATTGCTTCAACAGTAACTGGCGACAAAAAGTGTCCGTCGTTGCAAATAAATTTTGTATGCAGGCCCGAAACATTTTAACAAACGTAAGCCCGATCCCGGCCCGACTAACAACCCTGCTGCAACTAACCAAAAACTTTCCAAAACAGAAAGTTCTTTCGAGCATTAAACAACGTTACGTGGCAGAACTGCCATCACAGTTTGAACGATAGACACTGGACTTGAGCTGTTCATTGCGACTTGCGAGTTGAATCACTACAAACTTTGTTTGCAATAGCTGTAGGTCCACTGCAGTTTTAACTGGCACCAGTGACAACCAAGCTCTATCCATAAAGAGTAGGACATGAGGGAGCTCAGATAACGGGCTAGCATGAGAATTGAACACGATAACGTTCGATAATAATTAGAGGAAATCCATCTTTCGTTCAAACGATGGTTTGCTAACAATGAGATTTATAAGCGCCTTCAACGGAATTCTCGAGCGCAACGAGTATCTGGCAAAAATTAACAACCTGCCCAAGCACCATGGCGCGGGTCTCACAGAAGCGCGGGGCCCCCATGCAGCTGCATCGGTTGCATCGGCTTAAGGCCGGCCCTACCTGTAAACGCTATGTATCATTTGAACGTAAATGAGAGTTTTGTCATTATTTCTCGTCTGTGCTGACCTTGCGCAATAAAACTTTCGTCAGAAAACAGCACCTTCCAATCCTCTACACTCCCTTCTTTGTGCTTGTTTTGTCTACGGAAGTCTTTTTTCGCATTTTGTCAGTCACAAATTGCTTTTATAGTTTTCTTGCCCTTATCAAAACTATAAATCTAACCTTCTTCTCGTGTGAAACGCTCTAATTTCCACCACTGAAGACTCTAAATTGTTCTGGATGTCGGTGCTAAGTTTTCTGGAGTCGAACTTGCTCTTATTCAAGCATTATCTTTTAGGATATAAGCATTATATTTTAGGATTCTATTTCCTTTTTGTCAACATCTTTAGTTTCTGCCAGGAATTGACAGCACATTTTCAGCGGGAAACCCGGAGTGCCAGTTACACATATTTTTAGAATGTGACCGTCGATTTGTTTTTGGAAACTCGTGCGTTTATTTCAGGTGCAAAATGAGGTGCTCGTTTGTAATGCTTGGCCGTTCAACTACAAAATCCCAACAACAACCATGACACAGAATTTTTACTAAGCTTCACTGAAGAACATAACTCAAAACTGGTAATGGGTCTTCTGAAACAAATTTGCACAAAGTAACACTACAAATCGCAGTTTGTAATTTGACATAAAAGAATTGAAGTTAGAATGTGTTAGAGGCGCAAAATTAGAATATGGCGCAAAAAGGCGCCATTCTCAATCTTTTTCTATTTTATGTCAGTCTAAACAATTACAATGCGAATGCAGAAAAAATATGCCTACCTTTCAGCAGATTCATTTAAAAAATTGCAGGTTTCATCCACCGTAGAATCCGTAACAAATGACTGGTTGTCGAAGTTGTAGTGGTTCGTTGAAACAGGTGTTTCAGTAGCGAATCTAGCCAAACCTTCACTTTGGTCAATCAAAGTTCCGCTGTCACCAAAAAGACTGGCATTTGAGGAACTTGAAGATTTAACTTCACCTTGCAGAAATGTTTCTAAGGGTTGAACTTGAAACCCACAGACCTTATCGTAGCTGGTGGAATAGCCAGTAGTACATGGAAAAGCGCAATTGCCTACTGAACCAAAGCTGACAGCCGTGCTTTGGGGAAACGTGAGTTGAGTCCAAGGGTGTGAAACACTCGTTGCCGCATTCACCTCCGGCTGTGGATGGAGGTTGTTAAAGTCACAGAAAACAGCTGCCTCATCGTCACAAGACGGACCAGCTGTCAAATCCAGGCAATGTTGAGGTGACCCCTGTTTCTCAAAGTGTTTTTCTTTGTCAGCCTCTGTAAACATGACCGACTCTGAAATGGTGTTGTGGACAGCATACATCACTTCACTACCGAGATCGGGAAGAGACAGCTCGTCTAGGTTGTTCAAAGACTGCTGTTGGCAGAGACTGAAAGGATCTGCCTTTTCATCTAATTTTTCACCTGGTGCTACAATTTGAAAGGGGTCTTCTATGCTGGTTTGTTGCTTCTTCCGCGTTGGGCTAAACAAACTAGGATCAGCTGTTTGTGCTTCGCTTTCTTCGTTCTTTGCTGAAGCCGCTTTCAGATCTTCTGAATCCGAAAGACACACAGTGTTGTCGGTATTTTCTGAGAAAAGACAATAGTCTTGTTGCTGTGATTGATTGCCGTGGCATTCGCACTGATCCACTGAGAGAGACATCTCTGATTCTGTCAAAAAGAAAAGTTCATCTTGGGAATAGAGATCATTTTCAGTTTGTGAGTTACTGACTTAACCTTGTAGGATGAGAGGGAGCTCTCCAAGACCATAAAAAATGTTGTTCTATGGTTAATTCCTTTTTCGGCCTCTTCAATGTCATATTGATAGCAACAGATTTAGTCATGAATCACATTTTCATAATATGTCCCAAAACATCTTGTGCAATTTTACTGGTCTGAAACACTTGTAAATCGATGCCTGTGAAACCTCCAAAATTTTTCGAAATATATTCCGATAATCAAATAGAGTAAACCGCATTTCGTTTTGATTTTTGCTCCCAAGCTGACACTACATGACAACCAGCATAAACTAGGGTGAACAGCTATCTTTCAGAGCATTTTGCAAAAGCGGTAATTAAGTTCCACAATAACACAACATCAACTACCTGCAAAAACTGAGACCATGCGATTCATTTGTCTTCGGAAACATAATTTAAGCAGTGTTCATTCAGATCTGGATACATATTTAACCTGTTTTGTAAGCAATTCTATAAACACGGTTATGCGCGGCTCGCGAATTTGAGAATGGAATAAAGTCCTCCAAAGATGTTTTGTTTCTCTATTCAAAACCAGTGGCCAGAAGAAGCGGGTCAAGCCTTGATTACGAATAAGCGTCGACCTGAGGTCAATGCCCATGGCAGACTCAACATAAATCCTTCCAACTCAAGATATTCGCCACTCCACATAAAGATATTCTGCATTTTTTAAACATTTTTCTGTCACGGCGTTTAATGAGATGCAAATTCATCTAAACCAAGTTAATCCAATTCCCAAGACACTTTTTCCATGTGTACATTATAAACGTTCCTCGCAAATGTTAGAAACACGATCCTGTTGGTATGTATACAGCAGAGTAAGTTAAACTATCGTATTTAAACTACACAGGTACGCACTTTTCAAGAGCTCACATACGATAAGATCATTGCTTAGCAGAGCCCCATCCACCCTCAGAAAATTTAGACTGAGCTCCATTGCGTCGGCGGTTGTAGACAGAAAATCACTAATGTGTAGAGTTTGTAGAGGATGGAGTATCAGACTTTATTAAAATCAATGCAAAAATGTCTTGGTTACTTCAAAGATGTTTGTGACAGAATTAGTAATTTCGTGCCAACATTGGCTAAATACTGTACTTTTTTTAATTCTTTTTTCTGATCTAAATAATTTTTCTACCTGACACAACTTTTTCAAAATCAAAGTTCAATTATTGTTTTCGCACGGTTATCGTTTCGCAACAAAGACAGTCTTTTCGTGTCCTTGCAATCATAGTGAAAGTGACACGTCGTATGAGACCTGACCGCAAGTTGTGCCTTGCCACCACGGATTGCATCTAAACGTCTAGATTGGAACAGCTGCTTCAAGGAAAATCATTGGCTTTCAAATTAGGTCATATCGCAAACAGTTTGCACACGGGAGAAAAAAAATTCACAAGCTTCTAGGAGTGAGGCAAGGGATGGTTACACACATTTTCATTGCTCACTGCAATTTTGATAGAGCGCAGATGTTGGAAACGACTACGTCGTGATTCACATGCTTTGCTCTCACAATCCTAACCTTGAAAATTTCAAACTTCGGGAGAGAAATGCGCACACTCATTTGGTTCAACCACATCGCGCCTGTGCAGGTAAATATGCTACAGTAAGAAGTACAAAATTTTAAAGGTTTCATGGTCCTTGTTTTTAAAAATGTTTTTCCGTACTACTTTGCAACAGGTTGAAGGTTTACGTTGTGCTGCAGCTAAATTTTTTAATGGAAACTTGTAGCGGTGATGAAATTGGCAGAAGCTGGGATATAGCCCAATGTCGAAATCAAGTTTGAAATTTTTTACCGTATCTTAAACACTGTACTGCGTTTGGAAGAAATATACAGCGAATCTAAACAGCATCAAGCAACTGTTTATACGATGAAGGTTTATCAATTTTTTGCCGATATGGCATGAGAAGCTTAAACGAGAGTACTGGACTAGCCTTTACCGACGGATACATCGCACATGTCAGATGTATATGCTACAATTGCAGATGTATATGCTACACAAAGACACTTGTCTTTAAATTCAAATGTAAATACGTTCTGAATGGAAAAAAATGAAACAAAAGTAAATAATCTCGAGTGCTTCCTGAATAACGTTCCAATGCCGGCGTGCTGGATCCAAACTACTAGACACAAATGTTCTTTTGTTGTATTAACTTTGATAAGGCTTCGCATTCACAAAAACCACGTATTGAATTAACTCGTAGCAACCAAGGTATTACTTTAAAAACCTACTTCAACACTTTAGCACTTAGACAAGGCTGGTCATTGACACCTAAGTAATTTCAACAAGTTCTCAAGTTTACTGAAACTTACCCGACGAAAGCTGTCACTTGTTTGCTGCAGTCTCGCTTTCACCACTTCCAGCAAAGCCAAAGACGAATGCCAAGAACAGAGTGTGAATGCACTGTCGTCACCGCTGTAAGTCTATGACGTCATCACCACCTACTTTCTTTTGAAGCGATAGAGGTGAGTGGAGGATTCACAAACCTCTTTAGTGACTTGAAATGCAACTAAAGTGTATTGCGAAGACGATACTTACAACCAAATCGCTGTTTTTGGCGGAGTTGCATTTTTGCAGAGACGGTGGATGAAATTCGTGCTGAAATAGTATGTACATCTTTTTTTACTATTAATCAATGAAGCAAGACACTCTACACATCTTGTGAAGCAACAGCTGGTGCGTTTCTTCTTCGTTTAGTTGCACTAACAAAGATTGTAACTGCAAATGGAACCAGAAGGGTGTTTTTGACACATCAAAATGTAGCTTCAAGCTTTTCCAAGATATTGGAGACTTGTGCTGTGCTTGAAATAACAACCTTACGAAAAATTTAACTGCTATATAATGTTATGAAGTTTTGAGATATGTCACATATGTTTGCAAGTTTTGAGATATGTCATGTATGTTTGCCATATCACATCGAATCGAAAATAATTCAACATTTTTGCCTTGCCGAAAAGTGTTACTTTTAAGCACCTGCACCACTTCAGGTCGGTATATTACATAAGCTACACCGAGACTCATGAAAAATCTGAAAAATTTTGGTGACTGCTGCGATCTTTTTACACTCTTCGCAATTGTAACCGTGGTTGATGAAAACGTTTCTGAAACCTTTTTTCATAATTGGAGCTCAGGTGAATTGTTTTCCACCAAACATTTTCCGGGACTTAAACAGTGAAACGGCATTTCATTCGCAATCGACAACCTCTTTCAATAGTGAGTCACTTTTCAAATACATACAAGTTACATTTGAGAAAAGATGCTCCGTGTTTTGAAAATATCGTCACAATTTTTCCACCCAAAATTTGTATATTTCTGTCCCTTTTGATTTCCTGCAAGCGGTTGGGCTAATGTACCTCCTTATCAAACAATTGCTTGCAAAGCGAATCATAAGCAAGTAAAAGTGAGCAGCAAAACCATTCTTGCGCAAAAGACATGGTCATGTCACGTTTTAGGTTTTGATAAAGTCTGTAATAAATAATTTTGAAAACTAAAAATTAGTTGCATCCGTAGTGGCATTTTTCCGTCATCAACTTTCAGCACAATTTCGACCTCACAGCAGCCTACGACATTGTATGGCACCGCAGCCTCACCTCCAAGCTGCTGCGTTTGCTGCGTGATAGACACATGGTCCACAATGATCATGGAGATGGTTGGCAATCGCAGCTTTACCCTTACCACCGGAAACGGCAAATGGAGCAGGTTACGACGCCTCAAGAACGGCGTCCCACAGGGATCTGTCCTGGCACCCCTTCTCTTCAACATCTACATTTCTGAATTGCCAACCACCGTCACCAGAAAGTATGCATATGCTGACGATCGAGCAATCATGCATGCTGATGGAGACTGGCAGGGAGTGGAAGAGCAAGGACATGGCAACCGTAGGTGAATATCTCCAGAAGCTCAGTGCTACAAAAAAGACAAAAAACGTGTGGACAGCCTTCCATTTCAACAACAAGGAAGTTAAACGTGAGCTGAAAGTCAGCTTCAACAACGAAACCCTTCCCTTCTGCTACGAGCCCAAATACCTCAGAGTAACATTTGACAGGTCGTTCACATATCGCCGAGACCTTGAGATACTTCGCAAGAAGTTGACATCACGCGTCGCGCTCCTGAGGCAGCTTGCTGGCTCCGGTTGGGGTGCTGGAGCAACAACTCTGCGAACACCCAGGTCCATTGAACCGCAGAGTACTGGGCTCCTTTCTGGTGCCGCAGTGCTCATACCAGCCTCATCGACCCCGCCATCAACGACGCCTTGCGAATCGTAACTGGTTGCCTGCGTCCTACTTCAGCAACCAACTTTCCCACCCTCGCAGGCATGCAATCTTCTGAGCTTCGTCACAATGGAGCCACACTGTCTCTGGTACACCATGCCATGGAGCCTGGACACCTGTTTCACTCAGCGCTCTTCCGCGCTCAATGCACGGCGCCTCAAATAGAGACACCCATTTGTACCCGACGTACAACAACTCATCAGTACACCTGACAACTCCAACATACATGCGGCACACTGGGTCGATCACCAATAGAGTGCGGAGTGCGCGCACAATCCCACAAGAATCCACACTTTCATCCCCGACACCGGCACCCTCCCCGGGAATGACTCTCCCCGGCTGATCCGCCTCCGCACCGGTGTCGGACGTTTCCGCTCCTGCTTGTACAAATGGGGTATGGCATCATCTGCGGCCTGTGAGTGTGGCGTCGACCATGTTGTCCTTCAATGTCCACTCCATCGACCTCATCATGGACTGCACGGCCTGACGGTTCTGGACCATGAGACAATCGAATGGCTGCTCAACACCTGCCCCGAGATCTAGTGCGCCCAAGCAGTTATTAGAAGGTCTGGCTCCTAAGAAGAAGAATCACATTTTGATCTTTGTTAAAAGAAACAAAACAGTCTTTGTAGTCTGAGATCCCAATCTCACAAGGGAATGCTTTGGAAAAATAGTTTAATTCATGAAGCGAGATATTTAATCAGTCCCCAACATTGTGCAAATTCGAAAAATAAATATTTATATTAAAAAGACAGTCGCTTGCTTGAGATGTTTTTGCCGGCTGCTTCAAATTTTGAAGGCAAACGAACGGAAGTGGATGTCTCGTGTTTGCATCACAATGACAAACAAGGATATGCAGTTGTGACTAATGTTGCGATCGGAAATCCCGAGCGGCATGTGCGCAAGGCTTCGCACCGTGGCAGCAAGCAACAATAGAGATCACCCGACGAGATCACTCTCGTCGTCACCGTTAGCAAACACAATCAACTGTTCACCAGGTTCGCAAGCATTATTATTAGATGTCACTCACCAAGATCACTCCTTCGGGATCACTCTATTATTGCTTGTTTGCGCCACATACATATATTTTTGTTCTTCGCGCACATCTCGTTCGTGATGAATCACACAATCAACGCAACACCACCGGAGAGGTTGCAACACTAATATAATCATCACCGAGGTTTCTAGCCACCGATGTTTCCAGCAATTTGGAACACTGCGTTTGGTTATCGCGTGCCATACTTTCACGTGCTGCTTGAAACCAATATTAACGTAACGCAGATGTTCATTTTCTATATCTTTACTAACACCTTGGTGGTGATAGTGGTGTTTTTTGAGAAGAAAGATTTGACCTGCTTCTTTTTCGGTAATTCTCGCTTTCTAACGATTCGCAAGACCTTTTCAATCATGTCTGGAGATCTGCTATTTAATATAACTTTCCAAGCTTTAGGCATACTTCCTTACAGGCAAGACACTAAGTCGCTTGAGGGTGAATTTTTTTTCAAATTTTCTGCGAAGTATGCCAAGGTAATGGTGGGGTTGAAGTTAACAGACATACACTACAATTTAGCTTTGATTGATGCAATAACCAAACATTTGACATTGAAGCTTTTGGCGACATAAGGATGGGAGCTATAAATGCGTTATCATTGTAATTTCCTCACAACCGTCAAACAATGTATTTTTGTTTCGTATATGCGTACGCTGTCGAACCCACAAAATGTTTTTAACATTTTGAGCAGTCTTGCATGCAGTGAAGGTTTTTATCCGCTCAAGTTCAAATAGAGCCCATTGTTAGATGTCAGTTTTATAGACAATATTTTTATATGGTGGCAAATCTGTAGCTATGGTTTGCTAAAAACCTTACATTTTCCTGATATAATTGCCGATATGACAACATATTGCACGCGATTATACTCTGCCTCATCTTCGGTTAGACAATCATCAGGCAAAGTTTCATGTTAGTAATTGGAAAGTAACACCCGGTTATATAGTTTTTTTCTCTGTATTTCTATAACGCGCAGCCTTGTAGTTTGAAAACGTCTCATTATGTTGAGAGTAACGTGGTAATCTAGCATATTACTTCGTTACATAACACGCACCAGAGCGTGGTAATGTGCATCGATCACTTAATTGCTAGGAAGGCTTAATTAATGTTGCAATTTCAGTTTAATGTCATTACATCTTCCAAACACTACTTTTCAAATGTGGTGATACAGGGCACACTAAATGTAATGCTATTAAATGTTCGGAAAAGGCAGGAAATCCCGTACAACATTTCATAAATCCGCTGAGATCGATTGATTGCAGTTGAGCTACTGCAGCTCCATTGATATTGAAATCGCCTTTGAATGTTCATTGATTTGTTTCTTTGTCCGTTTAAGCAGAATCAAACGTTATCGTGATGACAAAAGTGGATCTAACGCCAACCCAAGTATCGAATATCTGAAGAAAACTTGATTGTTTTTGGGA
>JGI24158J21664_10010342_pt1 | contig 12451 bp, 11 predicted proteins | sample Ectturendosymbi3_FD_21664 | JGI IMG/M metagenome (IMG submission 21664) | reverse complement strand
GCATAAAAGAAACTTTCTAGGATAGCTATATAGATATGAAAAGCCGGCTTGTAGGCTTCTTAAAACAAGCCAAGAATCGCGTGAGTGATTGATCTTTCCGACGCAACGCCATCGCGTGCTAATTTCCTCACCGCTGTCGCCTTCCCCAAAACGTGAGAGATTAATCCCAACAGAGAAAAAAGAACGCAGATGTGTTTGCAAACAGAATTAGTTGAAGAAAAATCACTTCACTCACAGACGTTACCGCAGTGAGCACAGCAAATCTACGTCAGGAAAGAAAAAAGTCGTTACTCTCAATGTTATGAAAAAGTTTTGTATGCGGGCACGACATTGGCCCGAAATATTTTGACAAACTTAAATCCGGCCCAACAAGCCCGGGCAGACTTATAACTCTGCACCATGTCAAAAGTTTCATTCTATGAGTTCTTCTTGCATAACCACACAAAAATATATTTGAGATTAAATCAAAGTGCACAACGGTGAACTGGCAAAAAGGTACCAAGTTTCACCTTCAACACGAAAAGAATGTCCAACAAAATTAGGTGTGATGTATCTGTAAAGCAAATGTTTCGCACTTGGATGAAAACATTGCTGCAATGTGGGTTTTGTTGAACTCAAGTAATCAGATGACTTACGAACCAATGCATTCAGCACAAGCACAAAGTGTACGAGCAGTGATTACTATAAACTCGATAGCCAACTCCATTGCCTTCATTGTTATGGTCATGCATCAGTGCGCCTTTACTCCGCGTACGCATTTGCAGAGCAATGCATTGTACAAACTGTACAACGTCGCGTAATTATCGGCTATTGCGCTCTTTGCAAACCCGCAGATGCCATATTTTCCCAATTTTTTGATTTTTGCAGGTTAACTGCGGGGTTTGAAGACCGCATGCTTTTTCTATATGCCAAAAACTTTGTTCCCTGGCCAAAATAATGCCGACTGATCTTCAACTTCTCAGGATAGCTATGGCACTGCTAAAAACAAAAAATCGCTGCCGAAGGTTAACAGCGCTGTTGAGGCTAAAGAAATTTTCGATGTAAAGGTGGTTAGATATTCTTTGCGTGAAACAGATAAATCTTTGCAACCTTGCTTTTCTCAGGCAGCTGAAAGCCGGTCAATATCTTAATAACGTTTGTTCTTGTTCAGATCCCATAGTTCCCAGGTTTATCATGGTCTAGCAATCCAGATGCCGTAGGCCTACCGTGTAAACGGCAGAATGTAAAAAGTAAAAGTTTTTTTGATTGAAGCTGATTGGCCTGCCTGGACATAGGCCTATCTACAAAAGCGCATTAACAATTTTTTATCATCAATAGAGCAATTGCAGTAAGTTCCTTTTACGCCATGTCTCACCAGGACTCTTGGAAGAGACTCAAACTACTGTCCCGTGTTTTGTCTCCTTTTCGAATCATCTCAAAATGGCCACCAGAACCGGATTACTGGTTGGTTGGTCGTGATCGTTTGGCTCACTTTTATGACCGGCGTGGGCAAACGGAAGCTCACTGAGCACTTTACGCATGGTTAAGCTGACTAACAGAATAAAATTTACCATCAAGGGGTTCTCGAAACTTTGATTTTTGTGGCTTTACTTTTTGCTTATGTATAATATTTCATGAAAAGAAACCTGTTTGTTTGCATTAAAATCTTTCAATATGTTTGTTTTTCAGCGAGGTTATTTCTTTTTCTTCTTGGGAAGAGGATCATTGCAAACAGGCGTCCACACCAATAGCGCAGCAAATAATTTTGTTTGGGAGGGGCCAATCAAACTTACTGACGTCGTTTTGAGTCCGACTGTTTATTTTCTAACAGTTAAAAATTGATATAAAGCACCAGTTAAAATCTTAGCAAGTTTGTTTCGTGGTGGGGCATGGCCTCTTCTGCCTCATTCGCGCTGCGCTACGAATACACGTGTTTTTTGCGCCACTTGTGCCACATCCTGATTATGAAACGTTTTTGCACATCTTCCCTAAATAGCCTATTACGTGTAGCACAAACTGAGACAAAATATTTTCGTGACATGCTAAATAAATTTTTTTTTCGGAAATAAATTTAACAATCAATTTGTGGAATGGCAACGCTCACCACATTTACAAGGATGCTTTCAGAAAATTTTGAGTGAAGGAATGCAAACAGACGTGGGACGGAGACGACAGTTGCTGCAGTTTTTGAGAAAACGCGATGCAACTTTTTGTTGTAATAAGTAAGCCTTGTAGCGTCGAATCAGCCTCACTGCGTTTAGACAAGTGGCGTAGCTAGAGTGCGGGCGGCCGGGCAGCCCTTGAGTTTGGTGCCCCCGAAGCCCATAAAAATACGCATTGCACAGTGACTAGCCCTAAAAGTTTTACACATATATTAACTAGTTTGTGCACCATTATGATATTACTTTCACATGCTCAAATATAGCATGCTTTGAATACACACCAAAAATCTCAAACAATATACGTAACAGTTAAACAAAAAGCAAAAATAACATATAGGGAGAAATAGTAAAAAGTGTAAAAAATAAGGACCGTCGTTATTTCTGAAATGAAAACTACAATTTTCCACAAAGTAACTTTTCTTGCCTTTTTGTTGGCAAATTCTTCAATGACAATGTCCAATTTATTTCATCTGTCAATTGTTGCTCTACAGATAGTGTTGCAAGATTTCTCAGCCGCAAGGTGCTCATACTAGAGTAATTCTTGATCGGTTTTAGTTTCGAAAAACTCCTCTCACAGGTAGTAATAATAACAGCAATTGTGAGGAATATCCGCAGCATAATTATTATATTTGGAACAGAGTTCCCGAGGTTATACTTTTCAATAAACTGCAAAAGTTCTTGTTTAAACTCTCCTTCATGATTTTTGGCGACATAATTCTGTGTAATATTTGGTAACATAAATATTTGTATTTCAAAATCAATAATTTGCAGTTGATATTGCACACCCACTTTCCAGTTGAACAATGCTTGATTAAATTCTTTCTCCAAAAACTCCAGTCTTGGGTCGCTTTCACTCTGGATTGGGTTATTAACACCTCTATTCATGATGTCAAACTTATTTTACAAAAAAACAGTGTATGGTTGCGATCAACCCTTGATAGGTGCGTCGTAACAAAATTAAAATTTATATCGAAACAAAGCAGAACATACTTTGATGTTCCTAGAGCATTTTTTTTCTACTAAGACATTGCCCAATTATTAAACTCAGGACATCTCTGGCTAGATTGACTTTCATATTTTCATAAAAGTATTGCAGAAAACCTGCTTAAAAAATTATCGCGGATACCAAACAAATCAAAAAATCTGTTAATCTAACTTTGCTGTATGGTGTCAAGGAAATTTAAGCTTTGGTTAAGCGTGTTCTACTCACCATAACGCAACACTGTTTTCCTTGTGCAGTTCCAAAGTGTGGACCCATACAACATCCCAGGGACGCCGGATAGCGGGGAAATGACGGAGGCAGTTCCTCCTGCCCTTTCAAAAGGGGAGTCTGGAGACGGAGATTTCATAAGATCAACTTGAAACAAATTTATAGCAGTTTTTTGCGCATAGATAAAATGCAGAATGCTTTTCTATAATTTTTGTTATTATTTTTGATGTCAACATTGCTGCTGAGCAAAAACATGTATAATTGGTAACATTTTTTTGTTTTTTCTAAGTTTTCCTTGCCCTCCACTCATTTACTGCCGCCACTGCTCTACCGCTTTTCCAGCGTCTCTGAAACATCCTCTCCGCACATATTCGTCTACTGTGAACAACCACGTTTCGCAGCATAAAACAAATTCTGGTGTTCGTTGGAATTGTTTAAAAGCCCAACTTAAAACTGCTCTGTAATTTATCATAACGTAGTACCATGGGTGTAGTGCTTAAATGTGCCAATGACTTTCAAACCAATGTCTGTCAAAGACATTTTGGGGTCTGCATCTTTTGCAAAAAGTTAGTCACCGTGTCGCTGGCCAATTCTGGCGTAGTTTTTATCAGAGATAAGACTGAGACACTATTTGCCTACATTTCATCTACCCTAAGTCAAAAAACAAGCTTTCTTAGCACTTCCTCGGGAAAGCAGACAAATCACCAGACATGAAAGGAATATTATTACAATTTGATTTTATTTTTTGTACTTAAATCCCACAGAAAAATTGTGTAACTAGTACACACCGCAAGGACAAAAGCGATCCTAAGAGTTCAAAAACTTAAGCATAAACTTGGTTAGCCACTGAGGTCAGAGGCCTATAACAAAACCCATGAAACACATTTGTAGCACATCCAAAAGCTAAATCAAACGAAATAGCACATCCAAAAGCTAAATCAAACGAAATAAATTTTCTTATCTACTAAACGCCTATCAGCAACTGACGCAGAGCAATATATTTTGCGTAAGGTCTACAGAACTGCGCAAAAATGACTGTCTTCACCATAGCACGCATGCAATCCAAGGCTTTAGCGTGCTTGTCAGGTTCGAGTACAGGCGCAGTCACGCGTGACAGAGACAATGAGTTGGCCACCATTTTATAGTAATCACTGGTAAGAGTCAAGGAAAAATATCTCTTGGATTTGTTGGTCACCTTTGTTGCGACATTACAAGAAGTGAGGATAAATGTATATTTTATCTTTATTTCCGAGTCAACTCCCTACGTTTTGAGCTATAGGTCAGTATGCAGCTGAGTGAATACTGTGGCTATTTCTCCAACGTTTTGATTGAAATCCTGTTCACTAATGGTAGAAAACAGTCTTTTGCTGAACTCCCAATCCTAAAACTAAGTCTCCACAATGGTGCTGCTTTTTGTCTTCGGCAAAAGATTCGCAGAGATTTGCCTGAAAATTTAACTTTCTAACATTATATACACTAGCATCATCAAATTATACGCTGTCTGTTTCTGAATACGTGACAACGTTACAGCAAAGCCAGTTACATTTCTGCACGGAACGAATCACGGCTGTAGGCCTACTGTGGCCTCTCACATGTGCAGCAGTAATACTCTTACTCTTACAAGAAAATAACCTTTCTAACAGCATACCACACAAGGTAAAATGTCGGACAAAAGCAGTTAAACATCTTTCACGGTCTCTAGAAACTTGAAAAATGCTAAAAGTTATTTTATCAAAGCTAAAATTCATGAAGTAACAGAATCAGTGACACCACACCAAACTCTGTTTCAACATCAACTTGACTATGTATGGCCTACCATTTAACATGAAAAGCTCTTCACACAAAACGTGGCAAAGATCACTTTTATTTTTGAAACCACTAGAAATACAAAACGTAAAGAGAAAAAAGTGGGGGTGACATGGCATATTATGTCCCCACCGTCTGAAAAAGTGAGGGGGATACGTCCCCGCGTCCCCCACGAAATTGCGCCCATGGTTGATACACGGATTGGCAAAGCTAACCCAGTTTTGCGTAAGATTTATCGCTCTGTGGCCACAAAACGGGAGCTTTCAAACACCGCAAAGCTGTCAGTTTTCAAATCGATCTTTGTTCCGATCCTTACCTATGGTCATGAATCTTGGGAAATGACCGAAATAATATTAGCTCAGGTGCAAGCATCAAAGATGTTATTTTTGCAAACAGTCCACGGTGTGACAAAGGCGCGTACCGAGGTTAGATTGCGCAGTGGGCAAGAAACAAGTTTGGCGCTTCTGTATTTGAACCTAAGCTATTTTGGGATCAAATGTCTTGGATTGAAGAAAAAACTTACGACATTGTTGAGGCTTTTCCGCGCCCCCTAGTGATTCGGCGCCCGGGGCATTGTGTCCCCCTCGTTACGCCCCTGGTGTGACACTTCGCGACAAAATGCGCAGTTGTGAAATTCGCAGTGCCCTGAATGTCGAACCACTTCTGCTTGAGAGAATACAACTACTTCAGTTCGGCTACGTATCCAGAATGCCCAACGGATGACTGGTGAGGCAAGCTGGCTAAACCCACGGGAAAGCGACCCAGATGTCGTCCAAGGCCTAGGTGTAGTAACTGCATCTCCGACCTTGCTTGGACCCGTCGTGGTGTGGAGCAAGCAGAACTATCAGAAATTGCTGTTGACCGTTAGGTATTCCAAGTTCTATAGATGTTGCCCCCGCAACCATCCCTAGAGGAAAATCGGGCATGAATATGAATGAAATGAATAACATTTACGTTAGTTTATTCACCGGTGTTTAAAAGTGCTCAGCCAGCGAGTGGACAAGTTCCTTAGACGTCTGGAGTTGATTAATACGAACGTAGAGACGGCCAGAAATGATTTGCCTATAACTCATGACACCTTTCGCAGGAAATAAGATGCAAAATTAAGTTCAGGTCCCGCTATTGTTGCTTCAGCGTCATAATGCGGCCCGTGGTTACCTTGTCAGTCCTCATGTCGCCCACGGAGCAATTTGAGTTTGAGAGCCCTTGAGTAGAGTTTCTAATCCTGTGGGCCNCGGCCACTGGTTGTCCGGGAAATTCTGCCAGGAGGGCCGNGAAACATTTGGAAATGTTGCAATATTTTTGAATTAAACTAAAGCGTTTTCACCCCAAAGTCAAATTTTCGTCAATCTGTATACCCCTCTTTACAACCTTTTAATGAGAAAAATATTGTATGAAATGAAACAGAACTGGTAAAACAATATTCACTGGAGTAATAAGGAAAAAGGTCAATGCTGCATCACACTCATCAGCACCAATCTGCTTCTTCATGTTGGTGCAATGTTGCAAGATTGCTAGAACGAATGTGATGATGCAGTGTTAACACACTGTTGGATTCCCCTGTTGAATACCCTAACATCAAATCTAAATATCCCCACGGGGTTATTGAGGTAATACTTTAAGAACCCCTGCCATAGCAATTAACTGCTTGTGTTGCTTGTATGTTATTTCATTTTCATATTTCAACTTCATCCTTGTTGCTTTGCCGCAATTTTTCATAGTGGGCTTCACAAACATTTTCAATAAAATTGAGTCGCAAGGAGAAAAATTTGAGAAACACTGATATAGGGGATGCCCATCAATTCCCACTTGTCTGACAATTTCATGAAAAGCGCAGCTTTTCATAGGACTGTTCAGCATTCCATTCACAAAGTTGGTCCTTACGTACAATGGTTAGTGCGAATACCATATAACCGTTTGTGAATTATTGTCCTGATAGAGTACACGCTTTGATGTAAAAGCTTTCAAAGGGTTTGGACAATGTAGTGACAACAGATTTAGTCTGTATTCTGATGAGGAGTGCGGATTTTAAATTTTAAGAACTGGAGAGATGCAAGTAATTTTGAGAGAATCATGAAAATCACATTGATTAATTCATTTATTGAAGAGTTCAGGAAACCATTCATAGACAAGAGTAATGGGTAATTTGAGAGATTTGGAAAGAATGTTACTGGATTCCCAATTATGTTTCAGTTTCAATTGCCTGATAATATGGGTTATCTCATTTGCATCAGAGGGAGTTAGAAATATAGAGTCTGTGAAATTTCTCAGATTCAAAAAGTGTTAGTATGCGAATGTGGTTTTATGTACCATGTTTTGGCAGATACTGTTTTAGCTACATTTGAAAAGAATTCATACAATTATTAACATTTAACCTTGCAATTTGGCAGTTATTTTGAGAAGTGTTGCGTGTTGAGCCGTTTGTCAATATTGTTATGTGAGTTGCCAAATTTTCTTAGCATTGTTATTGTACTTGTTAAACATAGATTTAAAGTAGTTTTGTTTGGATAATTCTTTCAGATGCGTAAATGTGTTGCGATAGATTTTGTATTATTCAATTATGCAAGGATTACGACTTTCAGTTTGTTTTTAAACATTCTGTTCTTGTTTCCAATCGACTTTAACATGCCTTTGGTGAGCTAAGGATTTTGAAATGCGTGTTGTGCTTTAGTTGATGCAAAGCGATATGGTGCATGATGGTTCAGCGCAGTAATAAAATCTTTGACAAATTCTTCATATTTGTGTCGGATGTCTTGATTGTTACAGGGGAGTTTAGTTATGTTTTCGCAAAGATCAAGAAAACAAGGTTCAGGACTGAAATTGTTTACGCATCTCATTCTGCGTCTATTAATTTTGGAAAAATCATTTTCATGTATTTTACTCATCTTCATTCCTGAAAAATGAAAAATACTTACAGGGGTATTGATGATTACATTAAAGAAAGAGATTTAGAAAATCCACGCGAACTGTAGTTTCAAACACAAATTTTAGCTGGCCTCAAACAGAAGCTGAAAAGCAAACTGGTGCCAATTACTGAACGACTAGCTTCAGGCAACTTGGCGATGAGTCAACCACTGTAGTGAGTCGCATTATGCATCAGGCGACATTTTTTCCAAGCAAACCCCCAGCCTTCAATTCTCGACGATACGCAGAGAGAGAATCCCTGCACACTCAGCTTTGCAGAATGTTTGAAGTGTGCAGAAGCAAGAATAAAGAAGAAAATCTGGCTAACCATGAGAAATGAAATGTTTTCTCCAAAACGAATGTTATCTGATGTTCCTCAGGCGCTTTGATTTCGTAATCTCTCTGATGCTGATACTTGTTCGACGATTCTCATTCAAAGCGTGTTTGCCATTCACACAACAGTGTTTCTTGTCCGCACAAATCTGCACTGTGTTTGTTATCCTCACAACAGGATTTTCTCATTCGCATCAGTGCATAGCCTACCGAACAGGTTGAAAAGCACTGGTGTAACAGGTTCACAGTTTTCAAAGCACTTGTCTGAGAGGTTCACAGGTTGAAAGCACTGGTGTAAAGCAATACACTTAAGCACACAAGGATAAGGTTCAACACAGTTTGAATGTCAATTAGTGATTTGTTGAAATTTAATTCGTTTGCTTAGCCATCTTGTATTTCATAATTGAGAAGTTTTCATCTTCCAGTCAATGTCCCATTCACTATGATCAGTTGGTGCGTCACTGTTCAGTGTGAGTTCAGAATGATTTCTTGATCGTTTCCTTGATGACTCGATCTTGTTTTGAGTCTCGGAAATCCAGATTAATACCGGAGTTTCAATATTGACTATGTTGGTTAGAAATTTCGAACCCAACACCAGTTACTCCACTTGACAAGTGTAGTGTCGTAACTTATCTTCACTATCACGTGTTGTGAGGTTTCTCATATTCTCTTTGCTTTTAGCTTTCGCTTCTATCATATTAACTGTCGCCTCTGCTTTTACCAATAGCTGCATTATTTTTCAAACGAACATAGTTTAAACATTAAACTAGATTTGCTTGCAAAACATCAAAGTGCATGGCAAAGTTTTCGTACGGTGTTTTAGAGCCATGATCTGTCTTTTTCTTCAATTCCTCTTGTTCTATGGTCGACTGTGGATCATGGTATGCTAACCTGCTCCTCTCACTGGTAAGGGAAATGGATTTTCTGCAGTGCTGGGTTAGAAATTTTTAAGAACAGGTTCTCTCACTCCAGGACTCACTAACAACAGGTTCTTTCATTATCATAGTGTCCAGAGGCAAACTACGCCAACAACCGGTTCTCGGGATTAAAGAAATTCCAAGAACAGGTTCTTGCGAACCGGTCGAATCCCATCACTGACTTTTTGTCTCATCTTTCTGAGTCTCTGTATTTTCGTTTTCTTTTATTTGCTCTGCGGCTGCTCAATGTCTACAACAGAAACTACCTGGTTATCATCTAAAAAATCATCATTTGGTGGACGTACAAAAACATTTATATCACCTTCTTTAGTTTTTCGTAATATCATGTTGTAGCTAAAATAAATGCAGACCTGGCATACAAATTAATTCATACACGTATATGCTCTGAATTTTACAAGATTACCGTTACTATATTGACAAGACTAGTAAAAGCCATTAATTCTTTGCACTTGTAGCCTACTGGTAGACTAGGCACAAACTTATTCTTATGTTTCAGAAATATCAATATATACTGAAACCTGCTTTATACATTTGACTTGCATGACGTCAAAGTAGATTATGACGTTTATGACGTCATACTCAAAATAGGCTACGTATGTCGCTGGAAATTTGAAAAGACAATTTTGTGAAGAAAACTCTTTCAGGAAACAAAATATTGTAAGAAAAAAAACGCTAATGTTTTCCTAAGTAAGCTGCGTAGTTCGAAGGGGCATGTTCAAAAACTGGAACAATGGCACATAATGGGTTCCGCTGATACTTGTTCGACGATTCTCGTCCGCAGCGTGTTTGCCATTCACGCAATCATTCGCACCAGTGGGTACCGTCTCGTAGGTTGAAAAGCACTGGTTTAATGTATTTAATATTCTGTAACTGCAAAATAGGCAGAGCCAGCACTAGAAGCCCTGAAAAATTTCTCTACGTACAAGGACGAGTGCGGTCATTTTTTACCTTTCATTGGTGAAACTGTTTATGAACGTTTTCTTTCAATTTGCTTCAAATTTTGCAATGAAACAAGCCAGTCAATCGCATTTGCATGTTTTTGTAAGGTGAAAAAGTAGCCTACACAGAAAACGAAAATTGTTAACAAACATTCTTTTTGAACTCAGTCAGCACAGTTTTTTCATGTCGCAGTTGTTGCTTTTCCGGATGTGTGTTTTCCACAACAGACCTTTCTGTAGTTTTGGCAGACGTTAGATTTATTTTTGCATGACACAAAGTGGCGAATTTTTCTTTTCCCAGCTTGTGTGTGATTCAGCACTGATTGCAGTCACTGCAGTGCTGGATGACTTCCGCCTCTAGTGGATAGGACCTTCATGGCCGTAGTCAGGTCAGTCAGGGTCTGGACGGTGAAGGTGAACATGGTCAACGGTTAATCTTCTGCGCCACACTCACAAGCCGCAGAAGGGGTCATATTCCAGTTGGGTAAACAGGAGCAGAAACGTCCTACACCGGTGCGGAGGCGCAACCGGACCCACGTTGCTCTTGCAGGGCCATATCGGTAGAGTGGGTGCCTATGTCAGGAATGAAGGTACGGAGGAGTCTCGTAATCTAGGCTGGTCAAATTTAAATACAAACCAAAACTATGTCATGCTTGCAGTTTGCACTTGCAAGAACGTATAAACTACTGCACAGAACAGTGCAAAACATATGTACAGTACAAAAAGGTTACAACGCAATTCTCGTTTGCCCGGATGCAACAAACCGCTTAATGATGTCTCCGTTCACATTAAGACCTCGCTTCGGTATATATGTACTGTAGTAAAGCTGGGCCATTGAGTCGGTTTTGCGAAGTTGTGTTGCTTAGCCAAGTCTTGAGGCGTCTCAACCCAGAGAAGGAGCGTAATCACACCAGCATGACATGATTGGCATGTTTATGAGGGCTTTTAACATGTACTTTATGTTTGGAAAGAATTCACAGTTTGCCGCCATCGCCGTCTACGCCAAGGTATTAAAAGTCATCTCGTGATCTTCAATCTTCTGCTTCAGTGTTTCAACTTCCTGCATCAGGGAACCCATATGTGGATGATCACAGTATTGTTCCATTGATCCGAGCACGAATTCGTTCAGTTATGAATGTTGTAGGGCATGGAGTAGGAAGCGTGGAGGATAGGGATTGCTTCATTTGGGAAACGTTGCTCCATTTCGCTAGTGATGTGATCAAAAATTGGCAAAACACATTCCGTCGGAAGTATGCCTCTGCCGTATCTGCTTTAGCATTTGCGCGATGCTTCTGGCGATTAGAGGAGGTTGAGCGTGGTTTCTATGGAGTGGCCTTGAGCGTTTGCGTAATGGCCACAGCACGCTTGTATAAACCAAAATACACAGCTTCTCTTATTTATTTGCTAATGACAATCTTCATGCGATTAGCCTCAGTCTGTGCCAGAACGAGATTACAGCTGGATTTTTGAAAATGCAAGGTAGTGGTTTCACAGAGTTGATGATGTGTTGTGTGATCACTGCCATGATGGCAAACTTAAAACTTTTCATGCATTTGGCAAAACCTGCAGGTTTCTTTCGAGTATTCCCAGTTGATCTGTCCATTGTTAACTAGAGAGTCTGATGGATAATCTTACATTTTTTCAACAAAACGCTGAGGGAGCTGATTCAGGAAGCCCAGGCAAGCAACGAAATGAAGTTCTTGGATAGAATTTGAAAAACATATTATCTTTCCATCTCTGCTTGCGACGAAAGGCAGCTGCAGTGCTGCTCTTCTTTAAGTAGCCACGCAATGAAATATGATTTGATTTAACATTAAAAAACGTTTTTGCAACAAAATGGCAGAAGTTTTCCCGAGGCAAGTGCCTCATTTGCCTCAATGTAGCTACGGCCTAGACGTTACACAGCTCACTACATTTTTGGACTTGCAAAGCTCTTTTATAAGTTCAAGTAGAAACTGCCTTCTTGACAGCAGTATTTGTAAAGGCACAACAGTGACCCACACCAAGCGAATCGATCGCAATTTATTGCGTAAGGAAAGTAGTTTCGTGTGTTGCACATCTTCAGTCCTGCNCAAAAGTCCACATATAAAACAAAAAGAAAAAATTACGCACTGCTGCTAAGATCGAAACTCAAGATTACAAAAATTGAAGATTACAAAATTTGAGCACAATTGCAACTCC
>JGI24158J21664_10010338_pt1 | contig 12455 bp, 3 predicted proteins | sample Ectturendosymbi3_FD_21664 | JGI IMG/M metagenome (IMG submission 21664) | reverse complement strand
CAGTGAATTCAGGGCACGCTCTGTTTTTCAGGGCAAGCACAAATTGCTCAAAAATTCTGTGAATGGTAAAAAATATATTCAATACAGTGAAAAATTTCAGGGCAAACTCTGTTTTCAGGGCAAGCGCATGTTGCTCAAAAATCCTGAAAGATAAAAAATATTTCAACGCAGTGAAAAGGTTCAGGGCAGCTCTTTTTTTAGGGCAAGCGCAAGTAGTTCAAAATTCTGAATGATAAAAATCAGTGACGTGCCGTCAGGGGAGGCAAGGGACCGAGTGCCTCTCCCACCATAATCATGAAATGTGGATAACGAGTTGGGGATGCAAAATAAGAAATTGAATAAACATTTGTCCTTTCATGTTGAAAAGGTGCAATTATTGTAGGATTCTAATCAGGCGCGTAATCAGGGGGCGTTTGGGGCATTTGCCCCCCCCGCGAAATTTTCAAAACATTGCATAACAATCTTGACATTTGAAGAAACTTTCAAATAATGAAGTTGAAATTTTGTATTCTAATCATTTTTAAGAAAAGTTTTATTTAAATATTACTTTGTCTTACTGGTTAATCATCTCCTTACAAGATATATCTTGAGACAGGCCATCTGATCGAAAATTTTGTAAATTGGGAGATTGTTTAAAATGTTGGTAGCCTACTTCTAAGGCATTTTTAATCTTTTTTTCGTGTACCACTCTGAAAATTTTCAGAAATGCAGTGTGTGTACGCTTTAATTCTATTTCTTGCCATCTGAGGAAGAGATTGCATAATGCATACACTCTTGAAACGTCAACGATAAATACTCCATTGCTATCACACCTGTGGAGCAAAGTTTGCACCCAGTAGACTATGCCTGGTGACAGAAACAGCATAGCCTAGTCATATGTTCATATTGTGTTAGCTTTACGTTTGCCTAGGGTTACTGTAGGCAACGATTTAAGCATTTTTGCATTTTATGTTCAGTGCTTAACCGTTGCTGGGGTTTCACAGCCAAGCTCTAACGTTACAAAGGAAATTCGAAATTCACAAGAGCCTCAAAGTTATTAGGTGTTGTTTAGGTAGTCCTGGCAAAAGTGGCTAGACCCACCCATATCTGGTGGCGAGCCTGGCCCAACCATTCGTAATAAAGTTAAAGTTGCATTCCTGCTCAGGCCCCACAAGAGAAGGGATGCAGCCGATGATACGCCGCTCTGGGGCCCACAAGAGTCTGGGTCCTATGAACCTCAATGTTCAAAATGGAAAAGGGCAATTATGCACAAATTTTTTTGTTATAACTTTATTCATACAATCTTGTGCAAATTAATTGGCTAAAGTTGTGGGTTTAGTCGATACACAATGTATCGCCATTTCTTTTGAGGTGTGATTGGGATTATCTCAATTGCTGCTGTTTCATTGTTAGCCCAACGCACTAAGTAATGCGTAACATGACGGAATCATCGAAAAATATTTTTATGACGTTACATGGGACTTTAATCAGCTCAATATTGTTATAGAATGAAGCCAGTTCTTTTGTATGTAGTTGAGTGCAGGGGTGGATATTAGAGAAGGCGAACAAGGCTGTTGTATCGGCGCCCCCTTTTTTCAGAGATATCGCGGGGCCCTCTGGGACTTTCGCACTTAGGTTTTGCATTGTTTTGTTTAAAAGCTGATGAACCACTCTGGAGCCGCAACTCTGGAGAAAGTCATATGTTTTTCAAAATAATGCAAAAATATGCGCCAAAGGAGGCCCTTTAACATCTTTAATGTGTAGACAAAGAACAATGTAAAATTAAATAACTTCAAACAATTCACAATGTGAAATGGACTTTCACGCAGACGAAAATTTCCAGACAAAATGAAAAATTTAAATTGCTTCCAGCAAGTAAAATTTTTGTGTAGCATGGGTAAAATATGGGGGCCATTTTTTGATGTAACGTTAACAAATATGGGGCAACGGGCCCTTTTTCAAGACCATATATCGTGCAAATGACATATCAGAAATTATACAATGTTTTGGTGTAGCTTTCTGCGATTTTGACTCGGGCCCTAAATACCCATCCCTGGTTGAGAGTTGTGCATGTTGGAATTTCTGCGATTTTTAATGGCAAATGTCACAGCTAGGAAGCAGAGTTGCATTGTTACGCTTTCGTAACACTGAAATTATACCAAAACAGCAATTGCAAAAGGTGTGCTAAGAAGACGGGTTTTGATTTACAGAAGGATTTGGTACATGCTGAGTTTACAGAAGTTCAAGTACAGTGTCACACCGCCCACTGGAAGCTGGTAGAAAAGCTAAAAATGTGCAAAACACAGCCTAAATATTGGTCTGTAGAAAACAGGAAAGAGTGCTGTTTTCAGATGAAAGTCATTTTTTGTTCCAGGAAAACACAGCAGATTTATTAGGATCAGGAATCGTGAGCAATTAAGTCCTGCCCATTGCAGTGAGCTAGTGAAGGAACTCAAAGCGATGTTTTGGGGCAGTTTCAGTTTTTCATTAGTAGCTTCACTTATGCCAATTGAGGGTATGATGAATTTAGACAAATACATTGATGTAATTGAGAGAAAAGCCATTCCACATATGAGAAAGGCATTTCCAGATGTTGGAGGAAAATTCCAGAATATTGTCCCGTGTCTTTCATCTGAAAAAGTGAAGACAAGTTTCAGGAAGCAAAATTAAATGTGATAGATCAACCTGGAAACTCGCCAGATCTTAACCCCATTGAGAATCTGTGATCAGTAAGAAAATCCCGGTTAGAAAAATTCGATTGCACCACCATGACCAAGCTGATAGAGGCCATTATTCAAACATGGCATCCAGGGTTGCGGAGACGGAGGTGAAATGTCTGACTCCAACTCCGACCTTTCCACTACAACTCCGACCTTTCCAAAATTTCCGACTCCGACTCCTTAACATAAAGTGAATGAAGTTTGGCGGACAAGACTTTTGTAGCAATTGACACTGTCTGGGAGGAAATTCGCAAGTTGCGGTTGTAGCAATACAGACACTTGGACCATTGCGTTGGGTTCCATGAGCAACGCAAGCATTTGCGGAAGGTTCCACTGCAGCAAAAAGGTTGAAAAACACTGCTGTATCCATTGTAAACGTGTGCATAAGTTGTAAGACTGTTTCGACTTTTCAGTAAAGCCGTTAAACAAGTAGGTGACAAGTCTTTTCAGTTTGGGCCTCCTATATTTTACTTTTTTTCAAATGTAGAATCGCCTCTGTACCTATGTGTGTGCAACAAATTATGATATGGGATAGAAAGCATAAGCAATAGTCATTCTGCAAGCAGCCAGTTGAGGGGTGAATTTATGCTGCTCCATTCAATTCATACACTCGCAAATTTCGCAATAAAATAGAGACAGTTCCTCCCCAGCCACGAACCTAACCGCACGCCACTGTGAAAAAAGTATATTCAATACAATGAAACCACGGCACTCTCTGTTTTTCAGGGCAAGTGCAAGTTGCTCAAAAATCCTAAATGAAGAAAGTACATTCAATACAGTGACAAATTCCAGCGCACACTGTTTTTAGGGCAAGCGCAGAGGTGCTGACAAATCCTGAACAGTGAAAATATTTTCAATACAGTGTATTCAGCGTATATTCACTTGGGGGTGACCCGTGTAATTTAGGCTAGTGTGTAGTGTGTAATCTGGACCAAAGTCGTGACTGGTTATAATGACTTTGATCTGGACCAAGCCCTCGTTTTTTTAAATGCCAGGTTTTTCGTGCTTTTTTTAGAACTCTTCTGTTGTCGGTTGCAGCATTGATCTTAACATCAAATTTTAGTTGACTAGCTGAAGTAGGGAATTTTTGAAGTTAGTTTCATGAATTCGGTGTGTATTTTGGACCAAACCTGGTGGCGGTTTGTGTAATATGGACCAGTGTTACAAATGACAATACTTGTATAAAGTACTTGGAAAGTGTGTTATAGGCTACATTTATAGGAACATCGTACATTACTGTACACAGTATGCGAATACGATACAATACGTATAGGCACACTGGCACATGAATTTTGAGTGCGTGTTTCCTTTCCCGCGGTGCAATCTTTATTAGAAGCAGGTCGCACGGAAGTGCAGATTGCTTGGCCCCTTTTAATGCGCCGTGCGCGTCTGTAACTGCCTTGCTCAAGCGCACAGCAACGATAACAGGTGCAGGGAGTCAGACCCTTCGATCCAGAACCGTCGCTTTTAACCTTTGCCTGCGCCATTGAAGTCGCCTACATATTTGCATCAGTAAAGGCGATCACCGTACAGTTTCTTGTCAGGGAGAACACAACATGCAAGGAACTTCACCCCCCTGAGTTAACAAGTAAGGTAACAACAGAATTTGCCTATAACGGCACCTCTAGGGGATTGCATAACGAACGTTATTGTCGAATTGACGTTATAAGCGAATTGAAATGCATGTAAAAGATGCCATCGGGACCGAATAAAACGCATACATTTTTCAATTTTACTTGCTTACTGATATTTACTGATATCGTTTACAAGGTAGGCTATCTGCTTTAATCGATTATCAGCCTTCTCTAATAATTTAAATTGTGGCATTTTTAGATGAGAATTTTTTCTGTAAACTTAAAAGACTAACTCCTGCTTGATCATATTTTGGAAAAGTGAGAGATGAACGTGCATTTACATCGATTTAAAACAAGTTTCCGTATTCTTTGAAAGTGCAAGTAGGGTTTATGAATTTATCTGAAAAGAATTATCACTTTAACTAACTAATACAGCTGAAGGTCGGAGTCGGTCTGGAGTCGGAGTCGGATAATCGAAATTTCCCGGAGTCGGAGTCGGAACTTCCGACTCCGCAGCCCTGTTTACAAGAGATTCAGGCCCCATTTGGATTAAAATAAAAAGGCTATTTTCAGGGCAAATTGTTATTTTCAGGGCAAATTTGTTTCGACCCCCCAGTAAAATGCCTTCCCGTACGCCTATGTACGGAGCCATTATCATTAAAAACTGGCCACAACATCTTGAAGCAGGTAATGTCCGTAAAAAAGTATTGGCAACACTGTAAACAAGATGTTGTTTATTAATTAAACTACAACAGAACTTTCAAAGCATCAAAGTTAAGCTTCGGCATTTACCGTCTTCTAAAAGCACAGAATTAGAGACTTACCATTGATTGTCGTGTATAGCAGATTCTTCTATTCTTTTCGAGTTGTACTAAACACTGATATAGTCAGAAAGCGTAACATAACGTTTAATGGTCAACATAGTCGGCATCCCGGGATACTGTAGCATCTTTACCTATGCTGAGAATAAATTGCTCAATGGACAAATTATGCGCTTGGTATTTGTTACTTGCTATAAAAATGGTCAGGAAAACGATAATACTGCAATTTATTTTGATTTTAACCAAGTTAAATCTTAAATCACGGAGGTCCGTTCGATCCCGAGGAAGTATGACGTACTGCGACTAATGCGTATAGAGTAGATATGCTTTCGGTAAAAGAACTGCAAAGAGTCAATACAAACAAACGGATAACGTTTGTAACCAAAAACGAAATATGTAAGTATTCGACACAGTTTGGTTCGTGATTGATTTGCAAGTAGCATTTAGACTCTTGGTACTTGCCATTCAATCACGCATGACTGATCGATTTGCTGATTCCATTAGAAACTAAATAAAAATAAGAAAATGACGCACAAACTGGACCAAGTTTGCTGATCGATTTTGCGTTTTTGGAAGGTTTTCTTACAACGCACTTGGCTAAGAGTTACAGAACCGTGTGAAAATGTTGTAAATGTATCTAAGACAGTTTTTCCGTAACACTGCATTGGCTTAGGTGGTGCTTAATTCATCTTAGGAAAAATGTTTTGAAAGGAACGTAATGTAACTGCCACAAGTGTGCAAATGTCGTGCCAACACACAAAGATGTTTGTGCTTCACATCATTACCAAACAGTCTATAAAACTCAATCCCCTATTACGAGCTCTAATCCTGGAAATCCGGGTTTGTTTGCCACATGCCGCCAAACTGCTTTTTATGACTCCGCTTCAAGTGGTTCCGGGTATTTTTCGGTGAAGCTTGTTTTGGATTGCTTACCTTGTCCTTGAATATCCCTGCGTTATGTTAACATACAGCCTGGCCAACCACGGCGCCATAAGTGAGATTTCCATTAAAGCATATCGTGATTTCAGAAACGAGGTTTGGAACTTACCACGCTTGCGAAAAGCACGTGACGTGTGGTCACGCATTTCAAGCATGTTTGCGTGTGAACCCGAAGAAAAAAGAAAGCAAGCGTCTGTCTCAGCAAACTGCTCATGATTGCTCAGAAACCTGATGTTGCTACGAAAATGCGCACTAGACTCAACTGTTTGTGGTGTTGAATTGTACTTCTTGAGGTTGTACGAGAAAGCTGTAGGAATGCATGTAGCGACAAAGTGGAGCAGAGCTTGATAGTGATTTTATTCGAGCATTATGATTTCTTGAACGCGTGTACTTTGCTTGTTGTCTAGCCCGACATTCAGGCAGCAGATTTCTGACGGTCGAGTTCTCGGTTGTTGTCTCGGTCACGTCACGGTCTGTGGTACGCCACCCTGTGTGTTGAACCAAGTGAGGCCTTGCATGAACGAAACGCCAGACGTTTTTTACCAGTGACTGGCGGTCCAGGCTGCGAAGTCGGTCAGGCTGTTTGATTGGGTGGTCAGGAAAAAGTAGAGTTGCTGTAGCCGTGACCTTCGTTTCACGAAATTGTCAGTTTTGTTGTAGCCTTCTAGTGTTTGTTGTAACTTGAAGAAGCAATAAAGCAACAACCAATGATTTGAATGATTGCTCTTTTGACTTTGATCAAACACGACTTTAGAAGACCTGTGAGTGTTACTCAATCGCAATGATTTTGTTCGGGAGAAAACAGACGTTCGGAGTACGCGATATTTGCTGGCAGTGAAACGCGGCTACCAAAATCAAGAGGGCTAATTTTAATGGCCTTTGTACTTTCCACATCTAATCGTCGATTACATTTTTCGTGAATGCGTTTGAAAAAAAGCAGTGAAAATGTAAAACACGCAAAATTTCAAATAAAATGCTCTTCACCGCAGTAAAGTATTGCACATTGCTCGCAATACTACCCTAATCAACATATGCCGCAGACAACCATTGACGATATTTTGGCGCTGTAAAGGACCAAGGTTCTCAAATCAAACTTGGTCCAATTTGTGCGTCATTTTCTCTTTTTCATTTAGTTTCTGCAAAAAACGCGTTCAGCGAACGGTTAATGAAAGCACTTGCTCAAGGCCAAAGACTCAGTCAATAAGAAATTCCTGAAGGTTTAAACAAACAATCGCGGCTGTCGACGTTTCCAAAGCATGGAATGCAATGCACTACAGCAGGGGTCTCCAAACTTCGGTCCACGGGTCAGATGCGCCCCGCGGAGCCATTTCATCCGGCCCGCGAAGCCATTTTGTAAATGATGAAAAAATAATACATTCACGAAAAAATTTGTTGGTTTGGTGGTATGTATCATATCCCGAAGCAATCGCATTACGTGAGGCGTCCGGCCTTCGACATGTTCTGTATTAGCTTATGTGGCCCTCGGACAAAAAAGTTTGGAGACTCCTGCACTACAGCATAACAACCAAGGTCTTCTATCAGCGCACCACCTTCTTTCTGCGTGACAGTTAAGTTTGCTTAAGAGATAGGAATGTTGGTTTTGCAAGCGGAAAACTCGACCGGCATCAGTGGATAGAAAGTTGTAGAGGGATGCAGCAACAAAATATACCGCGATGTTTGAAAACCTGTGCAAATACTTTTGTAAACATCAATATTTCGCTTGTTTGATGGAAAGCAACGTTTTGTGTTTGGTCAACTGTTGTAGGCGTTTGCTACTTTTCCCAGTTAATCTCTTGAAACGTACAAACCCTGCTACATTTGGGTTCAGGGTTTTTTAATGTTTGACCTGGGTTACCTCTAAAACATGCTAAGAGACCGCAACTATTCCATCTAAATAACGAGATGCTCATAAACCCAGGTTTCAGTAAGTTTTGGTGTTTGTTATGCAGTGAGGTTCTGCTGGGATTTGAGACACAGCTGGAAAATTTTGAGAGGCCATTTCGATCTCTCAAAGACCTAAAAAACACACTGTTTGGGTTCACGTGGACGTAGAGTAGTTCCTTCGCAAAACACATTTCTAGACGGTACAGCAGTCAATAAAGGGGCCGGTAACCTTATTTGCACTACGAACCGATTTGAACTTGGCACTATGTTGCGGACCGCTCCTCAACAGAATTGATGCATGTAAATTTATTAATTATTGAAAATGAGATTTATAGTTTTCCACTACAGCCTAACCGTGCAAAGTGTATTGGAATCGTGAAGCCAAGCCTTACACCAACTTTGGGATTTCCAAAAGCGAGGTAACCATGGCGAGTTTATCAAAATATTGTGCACGTTTCGGAGCAATTTGACCTTCGTTCTGCACGGCCTGGTAGCAAATTCCTCACGGACCAGCGCCGGGCCACGGCATGGAGGTTGTCGACCCCTGATTTAAACGACATCATAATTCAGCAACATGACAAACCTTTAAGAAGGTGATTATTTGTTTATTAACCAGTGTCAAAAAATTTCAGCCATGCAACGAATAATAACAGGTTTTTCAACCTCATAAATATTCTACGGAACCACAAACTGAGGAACAAGAATCATTGTCAATAAGAAGACTACCACAGGCATTTCTGATACGTGAATAATATCGTCCTTTTGCCAGGTTGTTCTGTAATCGAAACGATGATGTCAATTTGTCAATGAATTGTTAAATCTATCAAATGTTGCATTGTTTAAAAAAAAGCGTATTGCCTTTTATCTTAAACAAACTGAATTTCCTGTGTTATTAAAGCAACCAATTTGCAAAAATTGCATCAAGGTAAAAGCACCAAATTTTCATTTGCATAACTGAAAGAATTGATTACAAATCTTCTCAGAACAAGGTGGAAAAACGCTTATATTTAGATCTGAGTTTAAACGGAAAAGTCAAAGTGGAACGTCGAATCAAGGACTTGCTATTCGATCCCAGGCGATTTTTTGATGCCCACGGGGAAAATCCATTATTGGACCCTCTTTAAAAAATCCTTGCGACGCACATGGACAGACTCAAAAAATATTAAATGAGTGATCTTTGCAGCCATCATTAGGTCCTTCTGTTTTTCAATTTGTTTATCGCGAAGATTTCGTTAATGGTAAAATATAAACATTCGGTCAGTGGAGGATGCAAATTCTGCAACGAAGTTCATCTATTCCCTTAGTCTTTCTTTGTGGGACATTAAATCGAAACCGAAACTACCTTTAACCTTTGGTCGTATTTTTGAAGTTAAACAATCCCTCGGATAACTGCATTGAAAAGATCTGATAAACATAGTAGTTTACCATTTTGCTAACCGCTTGAACGACCTTAACGACCAGCCTAACCGCTCTTTATCACATTAGGCTTTTTGCGGAACATCCTTTTAATAACAATAAGAGTTCAGGATTGAGGATATGCAGGGTTGCGTGAAATCGATTTCCTATTTAAAAAGTTGGCTGATTGATTCTCCTGCCTCATCTTTTTGGAAACCAATTATTTGCAAAAAACGCCTTTTTTATATTTTCTTTTTTTTCTTCGACAACTGTCAATTTGTTTATTCAAATGTAAACTGGTCTATCAGAGATGTTGTTTATGCTATTGTCTTCGCGTAGCTTACATTACAGGTGGCGACACAACGACGAGTATTGTGAAGCAGATTTCATTCATTAGATTATATTCGCCGGCTCTTGAATGCGGGTAGAGCTCATGTTCAACGTCGCTGACTTATTGTTGATATAATCCGCCTTGGTTCACGCAATTTTATCACATCTCTGCGAGCGTTTCTTACACTAAGAAATGGTCTCTTCAAAGTTTTCCAATTATTGAAGTGTGTGATCGTATCTACATTACGTTTGTTAGATGTTTGTGCGAAGTTTGCTCCATCCGAAATTACTTGTGTGCAGTTTGTCAACATCTGATAAAGAAAACAAGATTCTCTTAAGCAAACCAACGCGACTGCCTAATTTTACGGAACAAAAAATAAGCATTTTAGCAGAACGAACCCGCTTCTGTGCACTACCTTTTCCTGTTCTGTTCGAATATTCCGCAACACCTTAAGTTGTAGTGATGAAATTCGAGCTGTTTCACATGTTGCCATTTGCAGCAGGCCCCGATCGCATGTCCTTATAACAGGATTTTTGAGATCTATGACAAATTACCCGCATTGAGCCATGAGTCAAACGTTGTGAGGCGAGTTAATAAAATCGTGTTTCGAATCCAGGCGATAACTCCAGCAACGCATATACCAGGTTGCATGGTGGGAAATGTTTTCTTTTGTCATACAATTTAGAGGTCAAGCTTGAAATAATGGTTTTCTGTGGTTTGCAAAACATTTGTTTTAAATATTTACTGCAACACATTCTTTGTTTTTCTTCATCATGAGACAAGTTCGTCAATCAAACTGTAGAAAATCCAAATATCGTCTATCGCGGTAGGCTTTTGTTTGCAAATTGAATGCGGTGTGTAAAGATTATTTTACTAATTGTTTGTTTAGATCTTCATGGAATTGGTACAAGGGTAGTGGAAAAGTGAAAGTGAACCAGCTGTTTTGTTTATCGTATGAGCAAAATTAACGTTATGCTATGTTATTTTCAAGAACAAAAATGATGATATTGTCTGCGTAAATATATATCTTGCATTGTCTGTTTGGAAAAGTTACGCTAATGATTGGGACTGTTAAATGAAATATTTGAGAAAAATTCACCCCATCACTCAAGTGTTTTTTTCATGACATTGACGAAAATTCACAGAAACTAATTTATAATCTGTAGCAAATCGCTCTGAAGTAGGTTGAAATGTTAGCCTCATTTTTTAAATTCAACAGTTGAGCTAAAAGTTATAATTACAGTAAACCTGTGAGTTGTGGGGTGCAAACGATTTCTGGCAAAGCTGCCAGCAACATCAGCTAGTTTCAAGAAGCAGTGCTGCCAAGAGCGCAGAAGTCCCGTGGCTTCTGTGGCTCTGAGCCAAGGGCGGGAATCTCCAGGCTTGCGGCAAAATCTAGTCCAGTGGTTCTTAACCTCTGGGTAATTTGACATTTTTGATTATCATTTTTTAGTTAAGTCGCACTAAAATATGTTCAACTTTGTAGAACGTAGAGGTTCGTGTGCGGTCATATTTTGTTGCGTTAGTGACTGGTAGTCGCCACCAGTGTAGGCTGTAGTCTAGCGTTAGCTAAAATCGATTCTCTCCAAAGAAACCAAGCCACAAAGGGAATGTTTTCTTAAATTTAGGTTGACATGTGTTGCTGACTACGTTTGACCGCTTGATAGTAAAAGAAAATGTTATCAGCCTTCCCANTGCATGTTTTTGATGGACACTGCAGTGCAAATTATGACGTCAATCTTGTGTTGCTTTATTGTTAATTGATTGCAAGCTGTAATTTGTCACTTTTTGAAAAGGGAGCAATTTGTATACATCAGGTTCTTCTCATGGGTAACGATATTAAAAAGATTAAGAAGCACTTACCTAGTCGGATACCCTATAGAAGCCCTTCGCAGCAATTCACCCAATCAAACTTTCAGCTTTTCCATTTAAGTTGAACGAAGTCTTCTAACTCAGCAAACTTTGCTTCTACGAAGTCATGACCTGTAATGGCGGAGTGATAGTGAGAGCAAACAAACAGATATTTCTTTTTGTTGCTGCACGATACAAGAAAGCATTGATACCTTGCGGGCGATTTCCAGGCGAGAGCAGCGCTTCGAGTCCGATAGTTGCAGCAGTAGCTGAGTTACCACGCGCCGTTATAAATACACGTTAGCAACAGCATCCTCGCAGCATTCAATCGCAGCATGGAAGAATGACACCACGCGCAACGAAATCTTGGCAGACATTGCGTTCGTGTTGCGATATTTTAACATATCAATAGGGAAAGATATTAGAAGTCAATGAAAGCACCTTAGAACTCTCTACCTGCTACATGTATTTTTAGTCATTTTGAAGACAAAAGCTATGCAATTGCAAAGGATATACGCAATGCAGTTCATGCACTGTAAGTTCCACAAGTACCCCAAGCACAAGCAGACATGACGTTTTTTATTGCTACTCGCTAGTTGCTCAAGACTAAACTAGCGTGACGGTCAGGCCTGATCGCACATGAAAGACAGTGTGCTACGGAAGGGACAGCAAACAGAAACCACGGTGAAGACGCTACATTCAGATTAGGCGAGCACGTATTGCTGCTTGAAGTTGTGGATTCCTGAAGGTGTTGCATCTTTGATTTTCGACCGTTCCGCCACCTAACGACGCAGTCTTGACTGTAACCTTGTAGCTATTCAATACCTGTGCTGAGTCATATGGGCTGTTGACCTATGCTGTAAGCTACAGCAGGGGTGGCCAACTTGTCTTTGACTAGGATCGACCAGAAAATTTCTTGATATCTCGCGATCGACCGGTCGGTAACAAAGCCACATAAGTA
>JGI24158J21664_10010336_pt1 | contig 12458 bp, 6 predicted proteins | sample Ectturendosymbi3_FD_21664 | JGI IMG/M metagenome (IMG submission 21664) | reverse complement strand
TGTGCAGTGCTGTGGAAGTTGCATGGTTAGCACAGAATTTTCGACATAGCAGTACACGTGTGTGATTGCATCTACAGTGGCGTTTAGGTGTCTCTAGTGATCAATAACGCTAGTTCGTCTTTTTAATGATATTCACAAGCTTATTTTGGGTTTGATAGGATTAATCAGAGCAACTTAATCTCCAAAACAACGAAAAATCACCATGCAAGATAGATATTTATGTTGCCCTCCTACTTTTTCCTTGGCCTCACAGTGGCCCCCTTTTTTCATTTTAGCCCCCACTTTTTTCATTCTAGAAATCGCCACTGCTAGTCGACGGTCGTACCTTCGACCGATCCTGTCATTCAGCAGTGCCCAGACCAACAAATTTGTTAAGTATCGCACGCCTGTTGCAGCCAAGCTCACGGAAATAACTCGCGCGCCAGCAGTTTTGTAGCAAAAGCTTTTTCCGAAAGCCTGATATATCTCACCAGCGCTTAATGAGCAAAACTAAAACCTTTCCTTGTCAACCAAAAATTGCCATGCGCAAACCATGGTACTGTATTTATGTAGGGACTTGTATTATTTGCCACGAACAACATGTCGGTCAAACCAAGAACAAATCCTCCTCGAGATAGACATCGCACGGCAGTAATTGGAACGGACCCAATTGTGAAATTGATGAAAATAACAAAGATAAAGTGGCTTTCTCACGGCACTTCTCAGAGTTCCATGGAAACGTAAATAAACCGCCGATACATGAGGCTTACACCTTTACTTTTGTTAAAGAACGTAATTCCCTTTCTTTGGATTTCCGTGAAGATAAGTGGTATCACAAACTTAACGCACAAATTAGTATTCAAAACATGATTCTCCCACGCGTAAGATATTTTTTTTGTTTCCCTGCTGCTGAGCGTTGATCTATTTCAGTTCTGTAGAGCAGTTCTGTTGTGTTTCATTTTTCGCGGCCAGCGTGCAGGCGTTTTCGTTCGCGTCAGTCAGAGCATTTCCATCGTGCCCGCAGAGACTTGGTTACCATAGCGAACAAAATGCAGGTTGACTGAATCATAACGCATGTTGTTTCAAACTACTTCGGAAGCCTCGCTCTGCGGGTAATTACTTTTATCTGAAAGCGACTTTTTCTTTGGTGTTAATAATATCGTTAGCCGGCGTTGAGATTTAGCAAGTTATTGTTATTTGTGCAGTAAGTTTTGAGGCTTCAGAGTACGCATGTGGTTGAGCAAGATGTATTGTTTTATTTGTGGCGGTTGGATCTGTGCGTTTTTTTCATTGCAGTCGTGAGGTTGTTTACTTTCTCTGACCTTGTTTTGGCCTTTCAACGCTTCACACCTGTCAGCATTGCTTGCAGATTATAGGACAGACGATGCGTGGTGTTAGGTGAAATCGATTTCCTATTAAAATTTGTGATTAATTCCTTGCTCCTTTCACCTGTGGAGTGATGTTACTTGCAAACAGCTATGTGCAAGTTTGAATCATCGCAAAATATGCAAGCAGAGCCTAGTCGGCTGATTCCTCGAAAGCCTATAGAAAAGCTAGAGCTTTTACTTGACCCGTCCCATGACGATATGCGCCCAATCCAGGTGTGGTGCTGCCTTCCGATCTGGACGTGCTCTTTCACATGAACAACGCCCGTTATCCGCGCGAAGCAGACTTTGCACGGACGAAATTCTACGCCAGCGCAGGCATCACGGATTATTTCATGAAGCACAACGTGCGCTTCTTCATGACAGCGTGTGTCACTCGTTATCGGAAGCCCTTGGTGCTTTTGCAACTGTTTAAAGTCACGACGAAGGTAGGTGCTTTCTAGTGCTGTCGAACTGATCAACACGGTCTGTTTTATTTCGTCTGGGTTTGGACATATCTTTCCGTTTGAAACCTTTAACGCATGCGCGTCAGAACCGACACGTCTCTATCGCTAACATCGTGTCAGCGTTTCAAATATCTCATATTCACCACTGCTTTGAAATCACATCGTGCTTTTTGAGTTTTGCAAAATAACGCTCGTAAAGTTGTGCCTGCCTGTTTTCACTAAACTTTGTTAAGATGAATATCGGTTCCTTGAACCGCTTTTCAGTCTGTTACTAACAGGTCCTTTGCTGGGACGACGAAGCCTTCTACGTCGAGCATCGTTTTCTGAGCAAGTACAGAAACAACGCCGCGTTCGTTTACTGCGTTTTCTTAACAAAAATGCACGTCATCAATCAAACACCGGAGCAGTTCCTGAGAGGGATTTTCCCTTCGGATCCGCTTCCGGATCGTCGAGAGCCCAGCGAGGAAGTGCAAAAGTTCATCGAATACAATCGTGTGTCCAGTCAAGCTCTCAAGTGCGGCAGAAGTGATTGATTGTCGATAAATGTTTTTAGCAAGAGATAACGTTGTGCTACATATTTTATGGAGTGATTTTTGGCAATTGCACCCTTTTGCACCCAGTGATTTTTGGCAATACGTCTGTTTGTTCATAAATTCGCCCTTGTCACGTCTTCATCATTTCTTACAACTGCTTCGAAATACTTTCTGTTGTTTGATCGCATATACGTTTAAAGACACGTCTGCTCCATTTAATCTATACGTCATTGAGTTGTTCAAACACGTTTTTTAATGCGATCCGCGAGTGCTCTTTATCTGTCCAAGTTTTTGTGTCGGCTTTGGTACACGAAAAGTGGAAGTGCTAAATAGCCTTATAGTGCAAATCAAGGCCAAAGAAAACGATACAAACGACATTTTGCAAACGATTCGATAACTCCTGTTATCATCATCAGTGCATTGCAAATTGTGCATTTGCAAATTTGTGCATTGCAAATTTGCAATGCACTGATGATGATAACAGGAGTTATCGAAACGTTTGCAATATGTCGTTTGTATCGTTTTCTTTGGCCGTGATTTTCATTATATTGTGTCAGCTTGATCCTTAACATACTGTTTGAAAACGCACTGAACCAATACACCACGAAGCTCGCGTTTAGTTTCGTTGTTTTCGCCGAGTTGTCGCCGTGCTCACTGTCCGTGTAGCATTTGTATGTCGTGTTGGCTTGCCGATTTTGGTTAATTGCACTCTTCTGCAACACTGGGTATTATCTCTGGCCCCACATTGACATGAAACGGTTTGCTTGGTCTTGACCGTAATATTTCATCTTCCCAATGGCAACAGTGGTGTCGTCAGTTCTGCCGCCCGACCAACGTCAACGAAAAGCTATGGAAACTTTTGTTGAGGTTTTATATCAAAAAATAGGAAATTCAGCTACATAAATTTTTTCCTAAGATCGTTCCTGTATGGACCTTCCGCATCCGCGGGTTTGTCGAAGTTGATACCACGATTATTAGAGTATCTGCGATAACGTTGGCCCAGCCTTCGCGGCGCTACTTTGCAACATTAACTGCAGTAACTCTATTCAAGTACGTACTCTCCACAATGAGGGTAAATGTAGTAGCTGTAATATTTTGTCTTCATATTGATTCCTTGCGAGCGTTTCCAGTAGCCGTGTTGGCAAAATATCAATAGAAAAGCGCTTTTTCTAATGTTTGCTTTCTGTCAATAGCACAAGATGTGGTGCTTGATGCTGAACTCGAAATAGTAACTGCTTCTTGCATAGCGCTCTCCTGATGAACCTGAAGAGAACCACTTTTGTTTCTTTATGATTTTTCACACGTGGTGTCTATCGCACCAACTCGAATCTCGCAAGTTTACGCAGCGTTTGCAGTGTTTCAACCACGAACCTTTCTTGACCAACACAGTGCTTTGTGCAAGTTGCTGATAATCGTTTTTAACAAATATCGAAATTCTGAATCTCGTCGCAAATTCCATGAAAAATTTTATTTTGCTGATGTGCTATAATCTTGTGTTTTTAAGATTTGCTGTGTTTTAATAACATTGAACTAAGGTTGACGCCTGCTGCTGCAATGTAGTTGATTTCTTTTTGGTGTTATTTTAGAAAAACCGAATACATCACGTTCCGCCATGCAAAAGTAGCACTGCACCGCTTAGGAAAAGGCCGCCAGCTGTTGGTGCAATGCGTCAGTTGGTGTTTCTTCAACATTAAGTCGTGGGAGTTTGTTTTCGTCCACTGCGTAAGCGTTTGATAACGGACTGGAGTAATTTTGTTCCGTAATTTTTTGAAGTTTTTTTTAACTGTTAGTTTTTTTGCCACTTTTAATTAATGCGATCCTTTTGCCTTTTTCGAGTTGATTCAAATCTCACGTATCTCATGTTCGTTTCCGAGTTGAAGTAAAATCTTTGTCCGTTGCATGACTGACTTAAAATTTTTCCTGTCGTTTGCAGATACGTCTACGTTACGTTTAGGTCCAATTTGTGATCTTAAATACATTGTACAGAAAAAATGGCAACTCTGTTTGGAATATTTAAAATCGCCCTACTGACATGCTTGCCGTTCCTGCTTGTGGGGATTTACCTGCTTTTGGACACTCTTTGGCAATTGACTCTTTACCACAATCTCCTCTTCCTGGCGTTCGCTGCTTTGTTCACCATTAGCCCTTTCCTCGTTTACACAATGAGAATAATATCGTCCATTGCACTGATGTTTCTGCGTGCAGGTTTCGTTACACAGGACCCGAAGTCATTCCTTGAAGACCATATCTATCACGGTAAGCCAATTTGCACTTGGTTTCTTTGATCATTTCCACATATTACTAACTTTTTGAAGTCACTGTTTGGCTACTGGTGCTGTAATTTTCAATTGACCTACATGCCTTGTTTCTTTTCTTTCTGTATATTGCCATTCATCTAATTCAGCGTTTTTTCAACAGCTGTGGGTCACAGATCCGTAGTACCTCCTCAAGTAGAAACGTTGCAATAAATATTTGAAATTAGGTCTTAATCGTCGTAGTTGTAATCGGAATGTATGCAACGCCTGATAACCATTTCAAAATACCAGAGCAAAGCCTATTAACCCTTGAAACCACATTCACGGGCCCCAGGTTAAGAACCCGTGAACTGACTGAAGCGCACAGACCAAAACGTTTGTTACTGGGCGATTTTCGCTTTCGGTTCTCGCTTTCGGTTTCGTATTGCTGAATCCATTGCTTTCCTTCCGCTCTGACTTTCGTCGATTTTTTTTCGAAGCAATCGTTCTACCTTCAGACCTCGACATGTTCCTTCACATGAACAACTCCCGCTATGCGCGAGAAGCCGATTCGCGCGCACAGCCTTGTGCGGTTCCTCGGGTTTTGGTGCAACGGTATTTGCTACCCGCGCCGTTGGACTGGTGACTGCTTGCGTTACAAGATACAGAAAGTCATTGGATTTGCTGCAACGCTTTCGCATCAAGACGAAGGTTGGTGCACTTGACGTCAGTGGCGCAACGAAACGGGTACGCAGCAGGCGCAATACTTTGGATGCCAAGTTCAAGGGGTTCAGAAGTATTTCAGCGCAATGAGCACTGCGACTTACCCTCAAGTTGACCCAGGGGTGTTAACCAAGCGCAGATCATTCAAACAATTTTAAATTACTTCTTTGCAGCTAGCAGTTTTTATACTTAATTTTTGGAGCATGATATCGGGATACTTAACAGTTTGATTACCACTGAAAAAAACTTCAAAAATTATGCATGTTTTGTTTTGAGACACTTCGGATTGTTCTTAATCCATCTTCAGTCAAAAAAATGAAGCAACACTTGGCAATGTCAGCAATTAAAAAGCAAAAGGTTTTGTTAAGAAAAGTCAATGTGACGCAAAAGACGCTGAAAGCAAAACTAAGATTGCCAGACATGTCAAAACCGCGAAAAGCAAGGACCAACCACCATGCAGAAAACGCTAGAAAGAAACATGCGAAAGACCGTAACCTACGAAAAGAAGCCGAGAATAGCAGCAAGAGGTCGTTCGCAGACCACTGCAAAAGAAGGATGCAAAAATATTTTAAAAATTAGTACTAACGCATCCGTAAGTGTCAAAATATTATAAGCATAACTTTCATAGTCACAAGATTAGCCAAGACCTGCGCAAAACCACAAGTAGCGGCAAGAGACAATCACAGATGTCTACAAACAACATCATCGTATGTCTACGTCAACACAAACAATAAGCACATGAAACGTGTATCAACGTAAGAGCCAGGGACTACGAGAGGGGGGTACAAGAGGTACATTGTATCCGGGCCCAGTAGGTTGGCCTACTAGGGCCCCGGGAGGGTGTAAGTATGCACGCCAGGTTTTTTGCACTAACAATTATTCCTATTCTGAGCATGGTAACTGTTTTATCTATCTTCTGATTTTTCGACGAGGGCCCCAGAAACCAGGGGGCCTGGTATCGGTCTTTGTATCCTCTGCGAAAGTCCTCTCAGAGGCCCTGAGCATCAACCAACATTTGGCTTAGCAATCTGCGTATTAAAAAGGTAAAAAAGGGTGGAAAATCGTCGAGATGAATCTCGGGTTGTCTTTTTACAGTAATTAATAGCTCACTGTGGTTAAAAACAGAAATCAAGATTTCGGGACTAAGTCCATGAAATGATCTGGTTGTGAGCGTAAATGTTTGACTACATTGATAGTTAATGGTGGTTAGGTTTCAAAGGTAGTGTACGTCAAGGCGAAATTTCTTATTTCTTGGAGTTTGTCCAATACGGGAATGAACTCACAAACCTCAAGTGTTTTGTACCACATTGCATTGTTGCAGACGTGCTTGTAATGATCTCCGATCGCACGTGTTCTATGAATGAAAGCTAGCTGACCAAGCTCATTCAAATGTTTTCGAAAAAAGTTTCGCAATTCTTTTTCTAGCTGAAGTGATGTTGTAGCCTAGGCCTAGCAAATGTTGTTGGACGCAAAACTACACTATTCAGAAAGTTCATGCTCAATTTTCATGAAAATTTCAGGAATTATGCGTTAAAGTAAGGAATTGTGCGTTAAGAACATTCGTGCAACATTTCGTTGCAAAACACGAAGTACAAAAACGTTATGGACCTTTGAATGCAAGGACGGGCGTGTCCATCCACTGGCGCTTAACCGGTAGTGCGTAGGGACGGACATGTCCCTGTAGTGCGTAGGGCGGACAGATATGCAGGCCCGTAACCAGCTTGGGACACCGATGGGGCGAAGTGTTTTCTGAAAGGGACCCAAAATTTTTAAACTATGTCCAACACATTTTCCAGGGGGGGCGAAGCCCCCTCTCCTCATCCCTAGTTACAGTCCTGTAGATATGTGACAGTAATAGAAAATCGCCGAATGCTGCGATGTAGGATGTATGCAGAATTGGTGGGATCCCCTAACGCAGTGTTAAATGCTGATTAGTTTTTCACAGCCCATCTGTTCAGCTTCAACATCAATACCGTGATTGAAGAGACCATCAGGTGAAGCGATGGTAATCCATTTTTCGGTTATCTTGAGCTTAGATTTTGTATTGCGATTACGGGTGTATATTGCCATTACAAAAAGTAAATGTATAAGAGCAGCATTTTTACATGCACAGTGCTTCAGTAGTTTGTACCGTAGAGGAGTATGATCCTGACAAGCAAAGACGTGCTGCTTTCCTTCAATATTTTTGAGATTTAGTTTGTTTGTAAAAAACTCGTTCCTTTTTTGTATGACACAAACCTAGTAATGATTGGCAGGGATTCGTCTTGTTTCTCCATTTTTATCCTAGCTAGCCGAAGTGCACTCGGCATATCATTTGACTGGATATCAATTTCAAGCCCATCTGCTAATGAAAACAGGATCTTTTCCCCGTCATCATCGTCTTTATCTTCTTCGACAGTGTAAAATATACAACATAAATAATAATATTTTCTCTTCTCATGTGTTGTTCTTGTCTATCAAGTTCAAAGACAATTGGAGATGTTTTATGAACCATCTCATTAATTTTGTATTTATGATGTGACGAAATGCTTGAGGTCACAAGGCCAGCAGAATCAGCAGCAAATTGTAGGTTATTGTTTACAACAATATTAAGTGCTCTATTACTAAATTGGGATGATGTGTATGTCAGGGTCTTCAGGATGATGTGTATGTCAGGGTTAGATCCCCTGATATCGATCTCTTTATTCCCTTGCGGGCAATGAGCAGAGCTTTTTAAAGAAAAACATTCCCGCAGTTCCAGTGAACAAAACTAACGCATTTGCCAATCTTTCCTGGGATGCTATCGCATAACGACACTAGCCTCTGTTCAGCACCTTGCTCAAACGAAACTGAACTGAGCTGACTCTTGTTTAATGGAACCGGTTTGAGCTTCGAACCTCAAAAGCATTTCAGAAATGACAAAATACTTTTATGTCGTGCATTCGATGAAGATTGTACCGGCATGGTGTGTATTTCACAAGTGTAGGTTCACCATGAAAGTTTGTGCGAAACAAAGATTTGTAACAATATTGCTCTTGGTTATAAACGTTGGTGAGTTTTTTTATAACAAGCAAGTGGTGCAAATTGTTGTTTCAGGTCGCTTATTGGAGTGACGATGCTTTTTACTACGAGCATCGATTTCTGAGCAAATTTAAGAACATGGACGATTTCGTTTACTGCATCATGTTGGTAAAGTTTTCGATCGTTAACAACACGCCCGAGAGCTTGCTAAAAGTTTTTCTAAAGCAAGACGAAGCTCCCAAACCTCCCGAGCCGAGCGAAGAACTTCTGCATTTCATCAACTACAACCAAACATCCAGTCAAGCTCTTAAAGCATACAAAGCTAATTGATGATTGATGATGTTTACGGTATATAGAACTCTGACAGTGGATCGGACGTAAGTTAGAAAAATTTTTCGTTGAGTTCGCGGAGATACATTAATACTGTTGCTGCTCTATTTGAAAACTGCCTCCGAGCCTTGTACAGTTGTGCGTTTGTAATTGCAGCCATACGTTTTTTACTAGCAGTGCACATTAGACTTGTTCAAGCTTATAACGTACCACATCTTCTGAGTTCTGTTCTTGGCGTTTTCGACTAAGTCTGGAGTTGGCAGAAGTAACGTATGTTCTTTCATTTAAATTTCGCTTTGTTTTGTACTTTGCAGTTACCTCATGAGCACTACATTGGCAATGTAGGCTATATTTTAAATTGTTATTTAATTGTATTTTGAAAATACAACAGAGCCATTTGTTAGCTACAAACGCAAACAGCGCTTGAGTTGCTACCGATTTAGCTTGCCTTTAAAGCTTGCGTTGAAAGTTCAGATCAGGGGTCCTAAACACGCGGACCGCATGCGGCCCGCGATGCTTTTTGGGAATTTTCGAATAATTAATATTTACGTTATTTAGTTTCTTCACCAGTGTTTTAAAGTGCTCCGCCAGCGAGTGAACAAGTTCCATTTAAACGAACGTAGAGACGGCTAGAAATGATTTGCCTTATAACTCACGATACCATTCGTAGGAAATTAGATGTAAGTAAAAGCTGTTTCTGGTAAGGTTCAGGTGCCGCCATTGTTGCGTCAGCGTCATCATGCGACCCTCGGATTACTTTATAAGCCCTCGTTTGACCCCCAGAGCAATTTGAGTTTGCGACCCATGGTTTAGATGAAATAAAATGAAACATGAACACCTCCACAGGGTAGTTTCGACTTATCACCAATTTGCATTTGAAAGCTAGTCTCTGTAGCTTTGTGTGAAAAGGATCTTTGACATTAACCGACATAGTTAATGTACTGTTTGCATTATTTTTGTCTTGAATACAAATCTATTAACAGGACTGTTATCTGCTGTACGCGATTTTTCCAACGTTAGTGACGACCGTTTCCAGCAGGTCAACATAAAGATTACACTTCTGTTGAGATAAGTGTTAGTGATGTTCAACGTTTGCATGCCCTTAACTGCATGTTTTTGGCCGTCTTTCTTGTTCTTTGCATCAAGTCAGAAAACACCGCAATTATGTCCGACTTACTGCGAACGTACTCTACTATTTTGAAGGTACCATATTTTTTTGTAGTTGAAAATTATTTTGAAGGCGCCAGGAAACCGTATTTGTTCGCTGCAAACCGAAGATGTTTAAAAATTGTACCCAATGTTTTCAACAACTGTTTAAAGCAAGGCTGCGAAGTCGTGAAAATGAAACTGCTCCGGTTCCGGAGCTTTTCCTTTTCATGAACATGTCTCCAGTTTCGGAGCTCTTGGTTTTCATGAGCATGGCTTCGGAGCTCTCTTTTTCCATAACATGTCTCCGGCTCCGGCTACTGTTCGTTTTTAATATTTTGAAAAACTCGTGACGTCACCTTCATGTTCACAACTATCCTCGGACTCAACCTTCTTGGTCGTAGTGCGATAAAGCAGATAGGGATTTCACTGGACCGCACGCTCTAACCCGAAAGGGATGGTCCCTCGCCTGTTCGTGTACTTACTCTGGAACAGGGCAGAGCCCCCAAAATTTTGCTGAGCCCACAAATTTTTTTAAAACATACAATGAAAACAAAAATCCTGCCCCCTGTATTTTCCACCCCAAACCTTAAAACCTGGCTACGGCCTTTGCTGGCCCCGACGCAGTTCGTCCTCTTTTTTCAGCTCTTCTCGCCAAAGCTTTCCCAGTGGACGGTGTCATGCTCCACACACGTAGCAGCGGCAGGTTGTTTAACCTTTCCCGGCTGCCCGCTAAAACCAAGGCCAAGCGTGTACTGATTCGTGAACTGCTGTACGCTGATGACGCTCTGCTCCAGTTGCTCACCCCGAGACACACTTGCAAAAACTGTGTGGTCGCCTCGCTAAGGCCTGCACTGGCTTCAGCATGACCATCAGCCTGAAGAAAACTGTCGTAATGAATACTCAATCCACTACGCATTCTCAACAACGGCTCACTGCTAAAAGTTGCCGACAAGTTCCCTTATCTGGGATCTGTTGTCAACTCTTCTTACAGCCTGGGCGACGAAATGACCCAACGAATTGGAAAGGCTTCGAGCAACTTCGCGCGACTCAGTTCATGCGTTTGGAGCAGTCATCACCTCATTACCAAACTAAACGTCAGAGTCCACTCCGCGTTCATCCTGAGTGGTCTGCTTCACAGCAGCGAGACGTTGTGCACGTACCGCCGCCAAGAAAGACGCCTCAACGCTTTTCGCTTCAGATGTTTCCGCTCCTTCTTTGGTGTCTTGTGGAGGAACCATGTCCCCGACTCCCAGGGGCGTACTGAGGTTAGATGGCGCCCAGCACAAGAAACAAGTTTGGCGCCCCTGTTCTCGAACCTAATGTCTTTCGGGAGCAAATGTACTGTATTGAAGAAAGCACTTGTAGCATTGTCGGGACTTTTAGGCGCCCGGGGTATTGTGCCCCCTTCGGCACACGCATCCTGCTAACTGAACCATTCTTCATGTCATCGGCTCATATAACCTCATCACTAGGGCAACCGATTTTTTGACATAAAACTTAAAATTTTGACTTTATTTTGACCTATAAATTTCCAGCATTTACAAATTTACAACTGCAAAATCGTTGAGCCTTAGGTGCTGTGGTTAACTTTAAAGCATATTCATGCATTATACTTAAAATAAAAAAAATTGGTGTACTTTAGGGATGATATATTGACAAGTACATTAATAACTACAGTAGAGTGGAACCTGAGAACATTATAAAGTTGATTGATTGAGGAAATAGATTGAGCATTTCTCAAACCAAGTACTGTGAGACCACGTTTCTTGCCTTACCACGCATAGTCTACATAATATTCAATCGTCAATTAGTGGGCAAAACAAAATTATTCCGCCAGAAGTCGCAACCAACCCACTTTTATTACATCATTGCAACTAAACTTGTAAACATATATCAATATCTGTTGTTGTAACTGCAGTTTGTTTGGTGTTTAGGAAATTACTAATTTTGGATGCTACTGTTGACAACAGATAAGAAAAAAGGATGTGAAACTTAACGCAGGCCATGTGTTTTGTCAAAAATTTAACAGTGACGTTTTAATTGGTTTGCCTGTCGAAATCAATAATCGTTTTCCCGCCAGCCAAGCACGGTTTCCACAATTCGGTGTCATTTGAAGCTTTGGCGTCGAGGGTCCACTCCGCGTGCATCCTCAGTATTCTGCTTCACAGCGGTTAGACGTGGTGCACGTACCGCCGCCAAGAAAAACGTCTCAACGCTCAAAAGCGCAGTGAGCTTGGGGCACTCTAGCCCTGGAACACTTACCTTAGTTTTGTGTCACGTTAATACTTACGTCGGGTGTGTGGCCCGGTTTTCAAAAATAAAAAAATACACTTTCCTTCAACTGCAGTTTATCACAAAAACTATACTGAAAATATGTTTCACTGAGCAGTTTGAGCACTAACAAAGTTACTTTGTACTGTAATATCATACGATTTTTGATGAAAAGTAAGCAGGGTGTCGAAGGTGTCATATATGCCTGATATAGCGAAGGTGTCATGTATGCCTGAACTGAATTACTCATTAAAAAAATATTATGGGCGTGAAGAACTTCTCCTTTTGTATACTGCTAACAAGACCCTAGAAGCATGCACTGAGTGAGTTGCAGCCAGATCCTTGAGGAAAGGCAGAAGCGCCGGCAGTGGTAAACCGAGTGTATCTGTTGAAATTTAATGTGCCATT
>JGI24158J21664_10010335_pt1 | contig 12458 bp, 5 predicted proteins | sample Ectturendosymbi3_FD_21664 | JGI IMG/M metagenome (IMG submission 21664) | reverse complement strand
AACTTCTTGACCAACTTGAAAATCTGACTCCTGTTTGGAAATTTGTTGAAGCTGAACTTCCTTCTGAACCTTGCTTGAACAATCTGGAAAGACTTCATTTCATGCTCCATCGACCAAGGCATCATTAGACTATTTTTTGTTTAATATATAGAAAGGTTAACTATTTCCCTATGACAATCTGAAAAGATGAATAAGGTCATCGATAAAGGTTTTAGAAGCTGCCGCTTTGTTTCAACAATTGTGAAACACCCTGTAGTCATTTTATGCTTTGAGAGACAGTATCCCCCCAAAATAGTTATTCACCTGAAATCAAATAGACCCCCAAATTTTTGGGCTGGTTATGCTACTGCTGCCTTGTCTAAATGCTGCCTGTGCAATGACATGAAACAACTCACGTTTTTGAACACTTTGAATTGATATTGCGTCAAATGGACGTGTTTCGGAATTTCTTCCTCTGGCAGTGCCAACTCCAATGCAAGCAAAGCTGTCAGAAGCTTGTACACTGCCACGCACACGCAGAGCTGTTTTGTAATATTTTGCTTCATGGAGAGGGGACACAGCGTCCAATCGCGATCGTTTTGTTTTGCAGTTTTGGCCTAAATTTTATCTGCTGTTTACACCTACTAGGTGCTACTAAATTAAATAAGTAGGCCTTCCTCAGTGTCACGCCATGTAATGCAGGTTCGTTTCAACTTCAGCTATATTTTTACGAGGAATTTCTCATAATTAATGTCAAGACAGCTAGCTTCAGAAATTGTGGTTGCATTATCTAAGCAAAATATCAGTCATAGTCAAGTGTTGTATTTCGAAAACAGCCTTTTTAAAATTGTGCAGTTGATGATGTTGTTTTCTGCGAAAAAAGTCCTATATTGATTTCGAGTAAGTCACTTCTACATTTTGATGTAAAATCATCAGAGCAGTTGCAACTCAATCGTTCTTTTCCGTGGTGATTTAGCAAATATATTTATAACACCGCCATCTTTGATAGACAGCACTCCATAGACGCAGTTGTGCAGGTGATTGTCAGCTTCGATTTTATAAGTGTATGTACTGGTACGTATGGATAAACAGCTCGCGTTGCTGAATGTTCAACAAGCTAAGTATATCTTTCCAGTCCCCAGGTTTGTGGGAGCAAACATTGATTGTGATGCAATACATGTGCTGTGACCAAAAGCAATCATAATTTGGAAATATGTCTTTGTATGTTTTCACAATGAGATCAATACCACAGTCTATTCTAAATAGTTGGTTGCGCTAGGCTATTAGCCCTATTAGTCAAGTTTGATTGGATTTTAGGTAGAACTTGACTGATAAGGCTTTTTTGGACTGATACCCATGTTTTTATTTTTCATTGCCAATAACCGATGCCGATATTTTGCAACACTCAAACCACAGTTGAATAACAATACTTCAGTGCGATGAAGAAGTGAATAACATGGAATTCTGCGCAGTCAACAACCACTGCCTTGTTCGTAGGCAACCTTCTGCTTACCACAAAAAAAACTGAGAGCAAATGTTACGCCATAGACCGGTTCATTGGGACGATTGCGGAGTGGTCTAAATGTTGCGCACTATTTGATGCAATTGGAGGGCTGCGCATCATAAGGAGCAGTACAGAGGCTTTGCATTAATTAATCAGAGATGAAGTAGCAACTTGGGTTTCCAAACACTCCATGCAGAAAAGTAGCGTAGCGGCTTTCATGAGCAAATATTGGCGATATGCTGTAGATCGGCAGAATTTTGCCGATATAATACTTTGGCAACATCGCAAAAAGCAACGTTCGATTTCTAGTGTTAACACTTTGACGTTCGCTAGGATTCGGAGATTTTCGAAAAAAAACGCCTGAACGCACGTGGCTTTGCGTGGGAATTTCTTCGGTCCAATATGCTCTACTAACTCGGTAAAAGTCTCAAAAGACACAGCAAATCTTCTAGTCTGCCCTCGAAAAAAAATTTTTTGCTTGGGGAGTGCGGGTTTTCTGTCAGTGACGTCATAAGTGGAGGACTTTTAGGCCACCTTGGCCCACTTTGCCTGGTCCTAGGCGCCAACTGTTACGTGGTAGTATTTCGCTGATGTTTTTACTGGAAACTAGGCTGCAATCCGAGTCTTTTGATACTTTGGATGACCTGCTGAGGTTTCGGGTTCAAAAGTTGTGATGTAAGTTAGTAAAAATATTTGACTAATTAGCTGATTAGATAATTTGTTTGTTTTAGATCATAACTTTTGAACCAGAAATGCTAGAAAGTCAATCAAAGGCTGAAAAGACTCGGACTCGAGCCTAGTTTCCAATGAAAACTTCAGCAAAACACTTTGGCCTGGCGGTTGGGCTCTAGGCCAGGCAACATGAGCCAAAATGACCCTAAAACTACTTCACTTACATCCCCCAACCAAAAAATTTTTATTTTCGAGTGCAATCTACTAGACTGGCCGATCCGTTTGAGCCCTTGAACACCTCTCTAGCGCAATTGGTGGAGGAGCTATGGCGTTGGTAAGGCAACCGAAAAATGCTGTTTTTTAGGCGAAATCGAAGTACAAATATATCGTACGCCNACTCTCAAAGAGTTAAGAGAAAGTGCGGTTTTATGGTGAAAAGTGATATCAAAAGCTGCCCTTCTGCGACAGACCCTTTTTTTCCAGGCTAGATGCACCACTGGGTTATGGTTAAGGCTACAGTCATGTGGGGTTTACCTTTTACCTTTAGTATGTTACGGAGCCTAACTGCACTCTTCTTGTGCATTACTGTCACGTTACAGATGGCGTATTAGTAAGGTTTCAAATATCAAGATTCATAGACAGGCCTGTAGCCACTGCCAATTAGTTATCAAAAATGAAGGTCCACTGACAAACCTATAGCCACTGCCTTTTTAACACTTTGAGAGCCGGTGTACGATATATTTATATCTAGATTTCGGCCTAAAACCATCAGTTTTCGGTTGCCTTACAAACGCCATAGCTCCTCTGCCGATTGCGCTAGAGAGCTGTTCAAGGGCTCAAACGGATCGGCTGGTCTGCACTCGAAAAAATTGTTTTTGGTTGGGGGTTGCAGATTTTTTGTGAGTGACGTCATAAGTGAAGTAGTTTTTGGATCATTTTGGCTCATGTTGCCTGGCCTAGGGCCCAACTGCTAAGCCAAAGTATTTTGCTGAAGTTTTCATTGGAAACCAGGCTCGAGTCCATGTCTTTTAAGCCTTTGATCGACTTCCTAACATTTCTGGGTCAAAAGTTATGATCTAAAATAAACAAATTATGTAATTATCGAATTAGCTATTAGTCAAGTATTTTCACTGGTTTAGATCATAACTTTTGAACCTGAAACCCCAGCAGGTCATCCAAAGTATCAAAACACTCAGATTGTAGCCTAGTTTCCAGTAAAAACATCAGCGAAATACTACCACCTAACGGTTGGCGCCCAGGGCCAGGCAAAGTGGGCCAAGGTGGCCTAAAAATCCTCCACTTATGACATCACTGACAAAAAAAACCATACAAAAAAACCCATACACCCCAAGCAAAAAAAATTTTTTCGAGTGCAGACTACGAGACTTGACGCGTCTTTTGACGCTTCGACCAGGTCCGTAACCTGTACAGGAGCGGAAATATTCCTGCACAAAGCCACGTGCGTTTAGGCTGTTTTTTTTCGAAAATCCTCAAAACCACCCGGGTGCTAAAGTGTCAACCCATTTGGTATCCGGCCGGTTTCAGGGATTTTCGCAAAAAAACAAATACTGAGACACATGTAGCCTTGCGCGGGATTTTCACTGGTCCGGTAAGTGCTACCAACTCGGTCAAAAGCTCAAAAGAAGTAGCAAGTCTTGTAGCTTGCACTCGAAAAAAATTTTTTTGGTTGGGGGGTGCGGGTTTTCTGTGAGTGACATCAAAAGTGGAGGATTTTTAGGTCACCTTGGCCGACTTCACCTGGCCCTAGGCTCAAACCATACGATGTTGTATTTTGCTGAAGTTTTTACTGGAAACTAGGCTACAATCCAAGTGTTTTGATACTTTGGATGACCTGCTGGGGTTTCAGGTTCAAAAGTTCTGATCTAAACTAATAAAAATATTTGACTATTTAGGTAAATAAATAATTTGTTTATTTTGGATCATAACTTTTGACCCAGAAATGCTAGAATGTCGATCAAGGCTTAAAAGACTTGGACTCGAGCCTAGTTTCCAATAAAAACTTCAGCGAAACACTTTGGCTTAGCGGTTGGGCCCTAGGCCAGGCAACATGAGCCAAAATGACCCAAAAACTACTTAACTTATGACCTCACTCACAAAAAATCTGCAAGTCCCAACCAAAAACAAATTTTTTGAGTGCAGACTAGAAGACTGGCCGATCTGTTTGAGCCCTTGAACAGCTGTCTAGCGTAATCGGCAGAGGAGCTATGACATTGGTAAGGCAACCGAAAACTGCTGGTTTTAGGCCGAAATCGAGGTATGAATATATCATATTCTGGCTCTCAAAGTTTCAAGCAAAGCTTTGTCTGGTTGTTGAACTTCTACTTTCTGAAGCTGTTTTTTTTATTCATAGGAAGTGTATTAGCTATTTTTGAAGTTGTTTACAATGGGTCGAAAGAAAAAGAAGCCAATCAAACCATGGTGTTGGTATTGCAACAGAGTATTTGAAGATGAGAAAATCCTTATTCAGCACCAGAAGGCCAAGCATTTTAAATGTCATGTTTGCCACAAGAAGCTTTTCACAGGACCTGGTTTAGCAATTCATTGCATGCAGGTAATTTTTGTGACTCATAAATGTATCCCATTGGGTCTGCAAAGAAACAGGTCTAGATGCTAGGTGCGTTTTTCAAAAAGCCTGTATAGTTTTCAAGATCCAGTCTGCTACTCATTGATTAAAATACTTTAGCTATAAAGTTTTGAGACAGAAAGATAAGCCAATAAATCTTTTCTTCTGCACTTCAACTAATCCATTTCATCACCTTGTGAGTGAGAGCTAAACTGTTTGTTAGTTTTGTGGTGTCTTACCTCCTGTCCAGAACTATGTCAAGGGTGGATTTACATTGTAACCCACTTCTTGAGTTGTTTTTCTGGCTAAGTTGCCTTCATCAGAGTAGAACTACAGTGAGGTATGTTGGTTTTCATTGGTGTATTGGTACGAAAAACGCTATTAAAATATATTTTTGCACACCTAACACTTTGTAACAAAATTTTTGTTGATATTTGTAGTTTGATGAGAATTCATCTAAGGTCAGTATGTTTATGAGAAACCTTGTGTTTAAACACTGCTTGATTTACCAAGACCAAAAATCACTTTTGAAAGATGTTTAACAAATCTATTGGCTTTTGTTGGTATTTTAGCATAGCACTGCTTTAACTACACCGCAGTGATTGGCTATATAGTATACAGAATGTAAAAATATCCTGATGGTGTACTTGTAAAGCAACTGTGGTCATTTTTTGTTTGGGTTTGAGTATGTTTATAACGTTTGTGTTCATAGATGCTTCAGATGAACAGAAGTAAGTGTGAACTTTGTTTGATACTGTAAAATTTTGTGCCATCGTGTGATAAGCAAACAATGTTCATTGAGGGGAAATGCAACATGGCATTGCTAATTGCAAGTGTAGACAATCAAGTACAGCCAACATTCACTTCAAATGTTTTACCGTTAACAATACCGACAGCTTGGACCAGAGCCATGCAGACAATATAAGTTTGCCACTTGTTAACTTAACACTTTGACAACCGGTCGCTTTTGTGGATTTCCGAGAAAAAACACTGAAACGCACGTGGCTTTATGCAGGATTTTCACTGGTCCGGTAAGTGCTACCGACCCAGTCAAAGTCTCAAAAGACGCGGCAAGTCTTGTAGCTTGCACTCGAAAAAAATTTTTTGTTTGGGGCTTGCACATTTTTTGTGAGTGACGTCAAAAGTGGAGGACTTTTAGGCCACCTTGGCCCACTTTACCTGGCCCTGGGCGCCAACTGTTAGATGGTAGTATTTCGCTGAAGTTTTTACTGGAAACTAGGCTACAATCTGAGTCTTCTGATACTTTGGATGACCTGCTGGGGTTTCAGGTTCAAAAGTTATGATGTAAGTTAGTAAAAATATTTGACTAATTAGAGAATTAATTCATATGTTTATTTTAGATCATAACTTTGGAACCAGAAAAGCTAGAAAGTCGATCAAAGGCTGAAAAGACTTGGACTCGAGCTTGAAACACTTTGGCCTAGCGGTTGTGCCCTAGGCCCGGCAACATGAGCCAAAATGGCCCCAAAACTACTTCACTTATGATGTCACTCACAAAAAATCCAAAACCCCCAACCAAAAATTTTTTTTCGAGTACATCTAGAAGACTGACCGATCTGTTTGAACCCTTGAACAGCTCTCTAGCGCAATCGGTGGAGGAGCTACGGCATTGGTAAGGCAACCGAAAACTCCTGTTTTTTAGGCCGAAATCGAAGTACGAATATATCGTACGCCAGCTCTCAAAGTATTAATGGACATTACTCATTACACCCCGTTTTACTGTTTGACTTCACATGTTTCAGGCATGTTTCAAGTGCACATGTTTCAGGCATTTGTGATGCATAATGTTCAATATTTCTGAAATTTTGCCAGGTTTTCTGACAAAACCTAGTATAGTGGAAACCACTTAATAGAGCACCCTTGGGAATAGCAAAACCTGCTCTAATAAACAGTAACTCCTTTGCTTGACAAGAACTTTTTGCAATAAAAATAGGGTGTCATTCACACTAGGGGTTCACCAATAGACATATCAATATCAGGGTACTGTATTTTATTCTCATTGTGAGCACTGTGCACAGTATTGCAAAAAGAAAAGTTACCGTATTTTTGCAATATTTTTGTCATAATGTATTGCACAGTAGCTATTGTGGTGGACACTGTTCACTCTTGCCCCTCTTCAGAACAAAAGAACTGGTTGATTTTTTATTGTTTTACTTCATTTTTGCGCTAACTGCATGCAAGCCATGGTGCTGCTACATGTCTAACTGCTCTAATAAGTGAAGAATTTATAAGAGGAAAATATAGGATCGTTTTTTTCAGCCGAAACTGCTCGAATAAGTGGTTTGCTCTATAAACCGATGCTCTATTAAGCAGTTTCCACTGTATATAACTTTGTTCAATGTCACATAGTATGAACTTAAATTTTTATAACTTCCATTTCCGTTACTGAACTTTCCCTTCCATCATTGAAGTGTAATGGTGACTTTTTGTTACATGTTGATTTTGGTGAAAATATATATTGTTTTTAGTGTCAATTTAAACTGAATTAAAGTTATATTTATGGTGGATTGGTTCATGGTGAAAAAGCATAATGTTCTTTTGAACTCAATTTTATTCTTAACAGCAGATTTTTAGGAGTGATTCCATTGACCAGTACTACCCAAGATCCCTGCACAGAATGTATCCCCCTTTAGATCACAAAATTAACAAAAGCATGAAACGCTGTAGGCAGGAACTTACACAAATGTCACCAGTGGTATCCAAGACAACATTATCACATGTGATACACAGTACACACAGTACATCTTGCTTTTGTTAGGTATCAGCAGGGTCACTATTTGGAGCCTGGTAAACTTTGTGTACAATGTATTTCTGCCACTTTGTGGCTCCTCTAGATGTTGTGGTGGGCTGCTTGAAAACTTCTGTTGTAAAATAATCAGACTCAGCTTATGACATTTAAGTAGTACTCCCACTTTCAGATGAGCAGTTTTACAATGTTTCCATTAACTGACACCGAATCAAATGTGGAAAGTGTGGTGAGTTTTAACTTGAAAGACATGTATGCAAACTGAACAAATTGCAGTAAAACATAGGATTTGCAGTATATACATGAAATCACTGTTTTTTTGTTTTGTTGCTAACTTCTGCATTTTTGTGCAGCAATTTACCTTCATGCTATGACACTGTCTGTGATTTTGTTGAGTTCCAAAAAGTAAAAACAAATTTTTGCCGTGAGGCAGGTTTACTGCAAATTTGGAACTGACTGGCTCCATTTTGCTGTGTAGATACTTAGTATCAGTTTAGGTTGTGTATGGAGTGGTTGTAATGTTCTTTGAGCAACATTTCATTATTAACTGACTGTCAATTTTAAGGTAGCTTGGAAACAAGATTATACTTTCTTCGATACGTTGTTTACTGTTACATCGAACAATTTTTACTTGATCTAAAGACTTCTGTGCTATGAGTCCCTTATCATCATTCAACACAGGTTTGTACCGACAAGGTACAGTACCCAATGACGAATGGAAAACAGTCCTAAACATTGTGGTTGTTTTACTTAGTATATTGTTGTTTCACAGCAAGCAAACTGCATATGAAAAGTTGGACGGATTTTTTTACTGAATTTCTGAACTATTCAGAGTAAATTTAAAGCCATTTCAAATAAACACTAGTGTTACCATTGACCAGAGGTTTGTCAAGAGATATTAATAGGTATTGTTGTTCCTCTAAAAGGAAAAGCAAGTCCAACTGTTTGCCAGCAGTTTGTTCTCTGTGGGTTTGTTTGAAGCTTATTTCTGATATTTTTCTTTTTTAATAGGTGCACAAGGAAAGCATAACTGCTGTTCCCAATTCTGTTCAAGGACGTTCCAATGTCGAGATAGAAATTTATGGGATGGAGGGTATTCCTACAAAAGATCAGGAAGAACATGCGAAAAAAATGAGAGATCAAGCTGGACCAAAAAGTAAGAGACAGAAAACTGATGACAGTGACGACAGTGATGATAGCGATGATGATAACACTCAGTTAACAATGCCTGGAAATATGCACTTTCCTGGGATGGGAATGCCTGGAATGCCACCAATGGGTATGCCAGGCATGATGGGGCCAATGGGTGCAATGATGGGGCCTGGTCCAATGGGGCCAATGGGTGGACCAATGGGAATGCCAGGACCAAATATGCGCTGGCCAATGCCAAATCAGCCGATGATGGGACCTGGTCCTATGAGTATGATGGGTGGACCTGGGCCTATGGGTCCTTACCCTCCAGTAGGGCCTGGTGGTCCTATGGGTGGCATGCCTATGGGACCAGGGCCTAATATGCCCCCTGGAAATGTGGGTCCACGTCCCCCAGGAATGCAGTTTAATAGTGGTGGCAATCAGTCACCAAATGCTGGTGGCAATCCAGCACCTCAACAAGATGAACCTCCTCCAAGCGGTGATAGTGGTCCAGATCAACCTGTTCAGCCATCATTACCTAAGCCTTTGTTTCCTGCTGCGTCCAACATCCCTCAAAACAAGGTTGGACAAGATAAAGCCCCGGGTGCTGGAGAAAGCAAAACTTCAAGTTCTGGTCCAAAATCAATTTCTGCCAACAGTAGGCTTATGCATCCTGATGAGGAAGATTTGTCGTTAGAAGAAATCAGGAGCCGCATGAACAGGTTTAAAGAGCCGGTACAGAAACGAATGCCACCACCAATGCCGTCGACCTATCAAAGCCGTGGAACTGTTTACTGATCTCAGGTCATCATTATAAATGTTCCCTGCTTGGCTTTAAGTGGCATTTGTGATAAGCCTTCAGAAAGCATTTTGCAAGACAGGCACAATTGTAAGCTGCTGGAAGAGCAGGGGTGAGGATGTACGTTGTCAGCACATTTCATCAGCGACGGAACCGCAGTTAAAAGTTGCGCGAAAACGACGTAATTTGGAAAACGTAACAAACTCTGACGGCAACAACTCCTGCCAGTAGCATCACTCAAGACAATGAATCTATGAATTTCTTTGAATTGCTTGCTGATCGTTGTAACCACTCTGCTTCGATTAAAATTAGTGAGTGTTGTCAGAATGTGGTAGGTTTGGAATGTTGTTTTTGTCGCCATGTTTACCCTAATAATTGAACAAAGTTGGCCGCGAAGCTGGCCCTACACATTAGGTCTCCTTTTGTTATTCATAGAATGGNGGTGTTTTCGTAAAACGCAGTTTGTTTGATGAATGAATGCCACCACAAGCATCTGGTGTGTTTTATGTTTGAAGAGTTTAAGCAATTTCGACTGATGTCGGCACTGACATGTTGCGTCGTCGAACTGTTTTCCTGGAGTAAAGTGGCAGATTTGCACCAGATTTAAATAGGAAAGAATTTTCTATGGGTAATTTTGCGTTAAAGGCGCTTTCGGTGAAACGTGCTAATTTAGAAGTGATCCCCGGACTTCGGTGGATTACACGGCAGCATGCTGTGCTGTTACGGACCAGGACCGTTGCCAGAAGAAAGTCTTCAACAGGGGGCTTTACGTTTGTGCAGAGGGGCTTGACATTCTAAATTTTACAAAAAAAACTTCGATTTATAGTACTTCATATTTCAATTTCGGGGCATGGAGCTTTGTATGGGGTCTCGGGACTGTTACGGATCAGTGTGAATATAAAAGGCATGAACTCGGGGCAGTGCATGTTTTATGTGAACTGCTTCATGAAGTACAGATATACGGGTGTTGAGCAAGAAGTCATCGCGTCCGCCATTACGATTGCGCTTCTTATACAGTACTGTATTTACACCTTCGGAAGTACACCAACACAGCACGTTCAATCGAAGTGGAGCAGAGACTTTGCTCTGAATGGGGCACTGACTACCAAAGTAGGCATTCTACAAAACTATCGCGCATATAAGAAGTGGATCCCATTGTCATCCAATTTTTGAGTGATTAATTAATTAACGTATGTAGTTGATAAACGTAAACGCTAGAGCAGCGCTTTTCAAACTTTTTTTTACTTTCGCGGCACTCTTCAGCTGCACACAGTTTGGGAAACACTGCGCTAGAGTCTTTCAACGCGTTTGAAAAATTGATTTTTGATAATCCGTAAGATCTTTTAGCTATGTTCAACTTATTCCGTAAAACCGTTGTAGCTACTTCAAAACTTACTTCGTTTAAATTGTTTGATGAGACTTCGCTAAATTTAACTGACTTCATTGAAATAAAAAAAGGAATTAAACTGTAAACACAATATAACTTATTGACCACGCTCAGCTGCATGTAAAGATAGCTTAACACTGCACGTAATTAAATATGTACAAAGCACGGGCTTCCAGAAAATACAATAACTTGTCTGCTGAATTTGAAGCTCTAATAGGAAAAATTTCAAATTTAGTTTCGTTTTAGTCACATGCGCTTGGCCAACAAGACAGATTGCAAGCTCAGGGCTGGATATTAGGGAAGATAAGGAGCTAGTCGCCTTGGGACCCTGTTTTTCAGAGATACCGTGCCACCCCTCTTGGGAGGTTTGCACCATTGTTCAGTTAAAACGGTTATGCACCACTCTAGAGCCACATTTAAAGAAGCTCTGAAACAGTCATATGTCTTTCAAAATAAAGCAAAAATTATGGGAAAATGTACCATTAGAGGCAGCTTTCAAGTGTCCAGCTGCAATACTTTACAAATTTTTGTTCCTTTCGTAAGTAAATTATGCTCTTGACTTTAGTTCATAAATTGAAATGTGAAACAAATTTAACTCTTTTATCAACGTAATCCCACATCTACCTTTCGCAATGACGATGTTTTGGGCCCCTTTCTGAGAGCTTGCCCCTAAATTTTAATATCCACCCCTATGCAAGTTATCTCAGTATCTGTAAGTAATGGCAGTGTCAATTCCCTCAGCACTTATAAAATAAAAAGCATTTTGTTACTTACGTTACAGTTTGCTGCTGACTATTCTCGTTGCAGTAAAGTGATTTGAAATTATTTACTGTAGGTTGGGGTGGCAATTAATATCAGATGGAAGTCGAAAACAATGTGCTTATGAATAGTAGGTCATAGAGAGAGAGTTTATTGGCACAAACATTAAACAATTTCATGCAAAAATAAAATTAAGGCGCTGGGACACCGAAAAAAAACTAATATTTTGACAAGACTGATTTTTTTACTCGCCGGCAAGACAAAGGGAAAACGTTAAAACTCCACAAAATTGTGATTGAACCGTCACAATACATGTCATCACAAATAAATATCTAGAATGAATACTATTGTTGCTAAACAGTGACTATAGCGGAATGAAGAAGACGTTGAAACTGAATCGCTTCTTAGCCGAAGTTTGAACTTCAAGACATAAAATGTATATCACCGCAATATTCACGCGTGTAGTTTTGCAACAGCGCAAAAACACAAATCTACGATATTGATTTAAGGCTACGCTGACACTAGAAACAAGGATAGGTTATATTTGTAACATCCACGGTTATCAAAGAGATATTTTCGATGGTCTTGAAATGAAGCTTACGTAACCATTAGGTGGGATACAGCAAGCTCGCATGCTAAAAACAGCTGCGAAAAGCGTAATTCCAATTGTTTTTACTTGCGGTCACTGATTACAATAGGTCAGATACAATTTTGTATTCGACTAAAACAGGGGTTCCCAACTTTTCTCTGACAATGTACCCCTTCAGCATTCCAACAGATGAGCACGTACCCCTTCAGCATTTCGAAAGATAAGCATGTACCCCTTCAGCATTTCGACAGATGAACATGTACCCCTAAAATTTCTTATGACAAAAT
>JGI24158J21664_10010333_pt1 | contig 12459 bp, 7 predicted proteins | sample Ectturendosymbi3_FD_21664 | JGI IMG/M metagenome (IMG submission 21664) | reverse complement strand
TTTGTGACGCAAGAATGTGTTGTGTTTGGAAGTCAGATACCGATTGCGGTAGCTAACTTGGGAGTTATTCTAGTTTTCAATGAGTTGTGCTATGGAGTGGTCAGTATACGGCACGGGTCTCTCTCTTCACTAGTGCTGCCATATGCATGAACTTAATGAATGAGTCTTTGTTCAAAACAGTGATATCGTACGTTGTTTTTTGGTGATTGTGGTTTTCTATTGTGCAAACAAAACTGCATTTCGTATACCTGACTGAAAATTTTCGGAGGGGGTTGTTAGGTTAAATTGGTTTGAAAATGGGTTGCTGCATGAAAAAGGTGGAAAAATACTACTTTAGAAGGACACATTCAATGGCGTACGAAAGGGGGTGGGTGGGTTAACTTCCCCCTTTGAGTTTTACATGCTACAAAATCTTGATTACCTGCGCAAAGGAGATTAATTGTTTTCGCATAGTTTTTGCTTGTTAATTTGTTGACTTAATGCAAATACCACGGAATGAATTTGCATGAAAATTTCAAGGAACATTGTAAATGGGCCCAAAAAGTAATAATTAGGTTTTGGTGGGAATCTTGGTTATCGTCTGCATCCAGGAACCATCTCACCACTTTTTGCAGATCCTCCGTCCACCACACATGTTTCAGGATTGTGTTCCGCGATAGTTCACATTATCCGAAACAATTGTCTTTATTTTGTCTGCTAAGGCTGATCAGCGCATGCGCTGATCGCAATGGCTGCATAACCAATTTTTGTAGCATAATAGAATTGTTGCACTAGCTCAGAAACAGCAGTTGCTAAAATAGCAGCATTCAAGCATTTGATAATGTCTCAGCAGGGAAAAAGACAAACTAAACGTTTGCTGCACTTCTATACATAACAAAAAAACGAGTTTTCTTGCGCACTTTATACGCATTCTCTATTTTTGTGTGGTTAAGCAGGATTCGAATTTGCAAACCGGGGTGTGCGCCAGCCAGTCCAGCCGCACACCTATGCTCGCCGGCTCGTATTCAAGGAGACATTAGCGCAGCCTGATTTGGCGGGTGTAAATTTCTGTGACGTAGTGATGAGTGTGTTTTACTCCCTGTTTTAACGCGGAACCTGATATTTTTGCAATTATAAACTGTTGTGTCGTAGCGTTAAGCGTATTTTCCTCCGATATCCTAACTTGGAGCGCTGATAGTTTGCATTCACTGCAATGGCACATAAAATAAGATGAGTGCGTAAGGAAAAGCATGCGTATTGTGTCAACAAACTTCGAAAAAACGCTGGTTAGGAAACATGAATATGACGTCAAAATGTGACGTTGATCTAAAGAGATTAAAGCTTCATTGATCTAAAGAGATTGTATATACAATTTTAGAATGTTTATTTACTCCGAGCAGAGTTTTGCATTTATCAAAGGTAAACATTTTTTTCAAGCAAAATTAGGTTTTGAAACAGTTATTTCACTTCAATTTTTTTTTATAATCATGTCTGTTTTAACTATTTGATCTAACTGTTCTTTTTCTTCAGTATAGTCTTCAGAACCATCCCTTTCAGCCTTACATGGCTTGATCTATTGATTCAAATTTTCATAAGCTTAAATTCCCTCCATTCTACAAATCTTGGTCATTAATCTAGGGCCCCACCAACGCATCCATTTCAGCCTCGCAGTTTCTAAAGCCGGTCCTGGACCAAGGTGGAAGCAAAGCAAACTATCACATCAAAAGTTACAAACGAACATCGTGGGGAAAAGTCAGGCCATCACCAACACAACGCAGCTCTCATTAAACGGAAAAAAGTAAAAGTCAGATACCCCTTCAGCATTGTTGGGTTCACCGGAATTCCAGTTTGCGTACGCGACGTCCTCGTTGCTGCTCCAGACAAAAACCTTTTGTGTTTCGCGTGAGTTCAAACCGATCCAGATGTTGGAAGGCGCAGCGAACAACTTCGAAGCGATGAATGCTGAAACGAAGATCACAGTCGGTATAAAATTGGTTGAAAATATGTAAACCCCATGTCACTTGACGTTAAATGTTAGCTGACACGAAAATCATCAAATGCGATTTTTTGGTGGTATTTGATGAAATATGTTTCCATGAAAATACCCGCGAAATTTTTCCGCACAGAGAGCTAAAATGGCCAAGTTATACGCTTCCAAACATAGAAAATCTGGCAAGCTCCAATTTTGCGGTTTTCTTGCCGACTGATTGTTGTGACGTCATGTCAGAACATGTGGTGAAGCGCGTTTGCGTTGCCTGCATTGCCAGAAGCCGGCTGCCTTGATTGAGCTTTTAGCAGCATTAGCAGTGATCTTAGGTGCATAACGTTATGGCAATTATTACACTCCCAGAAATCAAAGTTGAATCAAAACAGTGTTCTTTTTACCTATTTTATTGTTTATACCTACGCTTTGTCAATGTAATGTGATTATAAGATATTTTCGTAGTTTCCTAAACGTTGCATAGCATTTTCACCAGCAATGTCAGTGTTTAGTAATAGATACTCAATTTATATTAAGATAAATAGATATTATTACATAAAACAAAAACCATTTTGTCAAAGACAGCAACTTAATCAGAAAACAGGGGCCAACATTTGGAGATAAGCCCGAAAAACAGTGCTATAAATAACTTCAGAACCATAAATAAACCTGTTAACTGGTAAACTAACCATTATAATAAGGGTTGGTCAATGCTGCCAGAAAGCCGCCATTATCTTCACAATATTTCTCAGCATCTGGCCAAGTCGCCCGCAGTGATGTGTCAGTGAAGCCGACCTCAAGGAAGCATTTGTTCCCATATGGGATCCAACCCTGCAACGGGATGTTATGGGATTTTGCGTGACTCCTACATAGAGTAATCTTATATCAAAGAAATGTGATGGGTGCGACAGTGTTTTAAATCCGTGGCATTCACTCCACAACAACAATATACTGCATGTCATGGCTCCAACAATGCACTACATTTGCCAAAAAGCGAAAAACTCTTTGTGGTGGTAGGTGTAACGAGCGTGTGGTTTCCATCGGACATGCATCGTATAAAATATTGATTTTAGCATTTTTGCTGATAAGAAATGTAAATGTGAGAATTTGAAAAAATAAGGAGTGTTAATAAAACGTTCAGAGTATATGATGAAGTGACAAATGAGTCGCAATAATAAATGTTTCACTATGAAAATATTCGCAGTAAAGGATATAAAGATCAGCGAGTATTTTCCTTGATAGCTGGAGAGAGTATTTCAAGATTTTTTAAACATGCAATCACTATCACACCAACGGGAATACTCGGGGTACATCTGGTGAAGGAAAAAAACGTTATTGTGCTGCCGAAGTCCCAGCTGTCGAAACGCTGGATGAAATCAAACCTGAAATGGTGAGTCTTGAACCGAGGTTCTTTTGCTGACTCCTCTGTGGGAACTGGCCTGGTATTCTGGGTGGGCACCAAAAGGTTGGCAAAGTGGGGTGATTATCCGCATACACAAAAGGGAGACAAGAACGAATGCAATAATTACAGGGACATATCTTTTCTTAACCTCCGTGGAAAACTGTACGCTAAGTGCTTTGAAAAAGTCCTGTGTTAAATTGAACCAAAGCTGGATGATACCCAGAGCAGTTTTTGTACCGACCGTAGCACTGCAGACGAAATTTTCAATCTCCAGCAAATTTTCGAGAAATCTTGGGGTGCCCGGTGAAAGACGGATATCAGTCAGTAACGGATTTCTGGTTGCGGATATAAAACAACTTAAACGGAGTCACGAAACCCGAAAATTTACGGTGAGCAATGACACCACAACAGTATTAAAAATAATGTTGCTTCATAAGATGTTATTACAGAATCGCAAAAGTTTGTTGTTAAGTTTGATAACTTGGTGAGGTGAGTTTCACAACGGTTGGAACCAAATTTTGCGATTAAAGAGAGTGAATCGATGAAGGGGGAATAGCTGCCTGATGACAAGCAACTGCAAGCCTGTGCGCCTTGTAGGAACAGGACGTAATGGTAATTAATAGCTGATAGCTGCATAGTCGTCGTCCACTGGAATTTCGATTCGTTTTTTATTTGGATTAATTGTTTATTCGTAGTAAGCGGCATTTGGAAACATTAGCCTACTTATGAAAGCTTGCATGCCAATTCGAGATGTTCAAGACAGTCATGCTATCTGAAAAAATCAGATATCGAGGGGAGGAGAATGACCGCAAGGTCTTCGAGTCATCCTCCCCCGCTAAATATAAGTCGAAGTGTACACAGAATACGACTCATATAATCCGCAGAATTCTAGACATGTATCTGCAGAGACGGTGCAGACATAAGCACAAACAAGACGCGCTGCTACACAATTACAAGCAAGTGGAAAAAATAAGTTTTTATAATATGAGAAGATGTTCAATTAAATAGTTTTTGTATGGGTCAGTGTGGTCCAACCAGAGGCCCGCGGGCCGCACGTGGCCCGCGGAAGTATTCAGGAAAAATCTTCAAATCTGAAATTTGTTGGAAAGCGTGTGAAGTCACATTTGTCTCACCTTACTGCTTGCACTGGATAAAGTACATTTGCACAAGAACAATGAATAGTACCTTTTCTGTGTACTGTTATTGTTTTTGTTTCATTTCTTTATTTTAAGATCAAATTAGAAGGTACGGTCCTCCCTAACCCTCCGCTGGGGAACTTATATGGATAGCCTCTGTGTTTTGTAGAGTGCCTCAGCATTCGTTGTCTTGAATAGTACATCTGGCGTAATGAACTCAGTATCGCCAAATAAATCCGTCTATCTATCCGTGAAACGCGACCTTCTCAAAATTGCCCCCCAGCCAAATTAATTGCCATTCCTGCAAACTGTGGAGAGCTTCTGGAAATTAGTCAGCAAAAATAGATTTCCAAAACTGAAAGATTTCGCGATAAAAATGCACTTGATGTTTGGAAGCACACATGTGCGTGAGAACAAATTTTCTAGCCTATCAAGCAAGTAAATTTTAAAATCGAATGGCAGACAAACCAGTGGATGGTAGCCTCCGACTGCTACCACTAACACCGGTGTTGATAAAAGAATGATTTGTCAGAGAAGTTCTCGATCACAAGCATCCCACTAATATATATTTGTAAGAAATTGCTATTTGCTATTGTGTGACAATTTCAATGACGCACTCACTTATCTTCTCTTTTTAGTTTTAAATCTTTTGAACATGTTGTTTTACACATCATTTTATTGGAAGTGGAACTTTTGAAAGGAGAATCTGATGATAGATCGCCACCTCCGGACAACATTGAGGCGGTATACGAGGAACTATGTGCGAGCCTGCTATCTGCGGCTAAACAATGTATCCCAAGTGGCCGTCACAAGAACTATGTGCCATGTTGGGACAAAGAGCGCGAGACCCTTTATTAGTTCTTCCTCCAAGCCCCAGATGGGTCTGACTCTGACATATCCGCTTTGACCTACTTTCGTGGCTCGTTCAGAAAAGGCGGGAGCGATGGGAAGAAGCTGTCAATTCAATCGACTTCCCGAACTCCAGCCGGAAGGCGTGGAGCACAATCAACAAACTTACTGGCAGGTGCGAACACTCCTTTCGTCTGCGTCCCGTCTCAGCAAATTCCATCGCTTCATGATTCCTGAAGAACGGGACACACAAGACGGGGACCACGAGTCCACAAGGCACGACAACAAGGTGCCCGACCTGGGTACGCGACTTTTCGGTCTGGCCGATTCGGTCTGAGCCGTTTCGGTCTGAGCCGTTTCGGTCACGGGACTTTTCGGTCTTGGTCGTTTCGGTCTCGAGACATTTCGCTCAGAATATGAAATCTTGCAGAAATCTTACATGTCCATTTTTTAATGCAAACGTACTTAAATCAACGAAAAACTTAATTTCAAAATACTACAAACATGATCCAAGATCCAACAGTTAATCAGCATCAACACATGATTTTGATTACTTATCATCAGCAAGCAAATTAAATTATTATTGATATTTTGCAATTAAATGCAGAGACTTCAAAGTCATAATTACAATTCAGATTTAATCGCAATTATGACTCCTCAAAAAGAGTTGATATAACACCAGCTAGCGTGACATTTCGCCTGCCTATACAATCACTTCAATAAACAAATGTAATCAGTTGTTTATGTACAGAAATGTCGTGACCGAAATGTCACCAGACAGAAACGGCCAGACCGAAATGTCCCGTGACCGAATCGGCCAGACCGAAACGGCTCAGACCGAAACGTATTTCGATACGCTTGTGTCGAAATAATCATCAATCCATTACTCCCACAAGTGCAGGCGGGCTTTCGACACAGGTGGTCGACCGTAAATCAAGTCACCTTGCTAAAGCAAGAAATCAAGGATAGCTTTTCGGCTAAGAGATAGCAAGAGCTATGCTTGTCGATCTCACAGAAGCCTATGACACTGTATGGCATCGCGGCGTCACCTGCAAGTTACTGCAATTGCTACCTGACAGGCATAAGGTCCGCATGATCATGGAGCTGGTTGGCAATCGCAACATCACCTTACTACTGGTGGCAAACAAACGGAACAGTTTACGACGCCTCAAGAATGGCATCCCACATGGATCCGTCTTGGTACTCCTTGGGGCAACAACGCTGCGAACAGCCACCTTAGCTCTGGTCATATCAACAGCAGATACCACACTCCTGCCTGGTGCCGTAGTGCTCACACCCGTCTCATCGACCCTGTTATCAACGATGCCTTGCCAACTGTAACTGGATGCCTGCGTCCTACACCAGCCGATAATCTTCGTATCCTCGCGTGAATATAACAGGCGCGTAGCCGGAAATTTCAATAGGGGGTAGAAAACAACCATTAAGTCTCAACATTTAAATCTTTTATGCTCTTGATTTTAAAACATCACACATAAAACTTGCATTTGTCTGGCTTTTTTTCCTGAACAATTTTGTTCAGATTAAAATCCGGGAAATTAAAGGTCTGTTTTCACTGAATTGACAAATTTTAAAAGATTGTTTTTATTGAAGCTCCAAGCTTCTACCTTGGATCAAAGCCACCATTTTCTCGTAAAACTTTCCTGCAAAAGCGCTCGTGAAAATCTATATGGTATAAGTGCACGTAATGTAGTATGTTTTTTGCATCCAGTATTGTATCTGAGCAAGAAGTCATCGTGGCCGCCATTACATCTGCACTTCTTATATTTAACCGCTTCTAATATACACCAACACACTTTCAATTAAACCCGTAGTGACTTTGCTCCAAGTCACCAACTGCCGAAGTAGGCGTACAAAACAAGCACACATAAAACGTGAATCCTATTGCCGTCCACTTTTTGAGCGACTGATTGACGTATGCAGCTGATAGACGTAAACGCTAGAGTCTCTCAACGCCTTTAAAAAATGTTTAGATTTTGTGTCGTTAAACGCGCTGAAATTCGACTGTGGCAGTATTTTTGTGCACTACGTGCACTGGGCTTCTTAGATTTTGCTGCTGAATCCTTCCGTTGCAGTTGAATTATTTCACATTTACTGAAAGATAGGGTGGCAATTAACATGAGTTGATAGATGTAAAACTTTGAAACTATGCACAGGTCGGACTCTAATTACTTGACAGGGCAGATTTTTCACTCGCCGGCAAGGTAAGAGAAAATCTTCAAAAACGTTAAACTTCCACAAATTGTATAATTATGATTGTACCGTCACAATACATGTTTAATTACGACAAATAAATATCTGGTGTTGCTAAACAGTAACTATAAGGCAATAAAGAAGACTTCGAAACTGTTACTGGATTGCTTCGTAACCAAAGCTTGAGCTGCAAGGCACATAAAATGCATATCACCGATTCACCGCCATATTCACGCAATCACTTTTGAAACTGTACAAAAGCAAAAAAAAATTTCATTTAAGGCTACGTCTGACACTGCAGACAAGGATGAGATATATTTGTAGGATTGTAGCACGCTAGAGTTATGAGAGAGGAATTTTGCGATGGTCTTGAAGTGAAATTTACATCACCATTAGAAGGGATACAGCAAGCTGGTGCACCAGAAACAGCGATGAAAAACTTTACTCCTTGTTTTACTTGCGGTTAGTGACTACAAGCTGTTTGACATAAATTTGTACTTCATAATCACCAACTTCCACACGGAACTCAAACCTCAGGTAAAAGTTAGCCATTATATGAATTCCTAAAGCTTACGCTATACACAAAGTTTGATTGACCATGGACATTTGACAAACCATACCGCCTAGATCAGGTTCGACTAAAGCTGAAGTAGGATAGATTCCTTAAAGCAGGTTCGTTGATTTGCACTGATGTATTTCTTTGGCGTATACAATGTTTTTGTGGAATTGGGGGGATGGCAAATGGCAATTGCCCACCTGGCTGCGCGCTTGGCATTCAACCTGCTGAACATCCACGCAAAAGAGTTACACTATCTCTAACACGCCGTGTCATGGAACCTGGAAATCTGTTCCACTCATCGCTCACCTGTCCCCCACGTGGGAATGCAGGGCATCTCAAATCGAAACACACATTTGTATCCTCCGCTCAACAACTCATCGGTTCATCTGACGACAACAACAGAAATGCGGCGCTCTGGACGGATCGCCGATGGAATACGGAATGGTTGGAGAACACTTGTGTGGCGCAGAAGAACAGACTGTTGACATGTTGTCCTTCACCGTCCAATCCATCGACCTCCCTATGGAGTACATGGCCTGACGGTTCTGGATGATGAGACAATCGAATGGCTGCTCAGCACCTGGCCAGAGATCTGGTGCGGCTTAGCTGTGGTTTGGCTCAAATGATGATGAAGATCACACATCCACTAGTGATTTCAGTACTGACGGATATCCGTGGTTTACAGTACATTGTACCAGTCTTGGGATGTGAATTAGCATCCCACTCAGGAGAGGGAGAAGCGGGGAATGTTTGGCAAATTTTTCTAGGCCTTTACTCGTGAGAAAGGCGGACAGTTCGAGTCTTAAGGAGGGCTGCCCAGTTATTAAGGTAGGACAGGGGGTAGTACCGTTTCAATTTACTACCGAAGCGGCCATCTTGCCTGCACCACCAAACGTACTGGAGAAAGACTTGGGAAGTCCAAAATCCTGCTCCCACCACCGGCCTTACCAGTCGCCGTTGGACTTATTTGAAGAGAAGGAACTTGCGCTTATAAACGATTAGGTTGACGGAGGAGCTGCGCATTCAACCAACGCCACCGTCGTTGCCTGGTGGCATTAGGGCCCAGTGGCAAGGAGTGATCCAAGACCACTGATAGCACCATCAGGCTGCAACGCCATTCCAGAACTCGGACTTTTTTGGGAAACTGCCTTAGCAAAGTGGCGTATCCGCGGATTGCCATTTAACCTTAATATGGAATTACCGCTTTGTGCCAAAGCAGACCTGGGAGCGGTAGCAATTAAAAGAGTTTATTACATATCATCCAGAACTCCACAACTCCCAAAGTGGAGCCTTGGCAACTTATGCAGTTTAATGTCTCACCCAAGACAAGTTGCGGAGTACAGTGTTGATGACCGCCTGTTATTGACCGTCAAGCCATTGTAGTAATGACTGGAATAATAGTATCCCAAGAACAAGTGGCAGAGTTAGAATTTTTGCGAAAAGACCCCGATCTGACACTTTGCGACAAACTGGGCAGCCATGAAATGTGCAAAGACTTGGACGACGCGCCACTTCTCCGATTCGAGAGATCTAACTGCGTTGGTTTGGCCATGTGCCCAGAATGTCCCAAGAAAATTTGGTCAGGCAAGTTCTGCTGACTACATCCACGAGAAAGCGCCCCAGAGGTTGTCCAAGCACCGGGTGGAGTGACTACACCTCCGACTTTGCTTGGTCCCGTCTTAGTGTGGTGCTGGCGGTTTTACCTGAGATTGCTATTGACCATGAAGTATTTCCAGTCCTCTTAGGGCTGATCCCACCGCGACTCTCCACAAAAGAAAAGCGGATACAAAATTCAATAAAAAATGATTACTTTCCTGCAACAAACAGCATTAAAATCACTTAAAACGTACTGGAGGGCAGCCTCCGATAATCGGTGGTGGAGTTCTAGGAGGTTGAGGCTGAGCTCCAACGCGTTTCTGACAGATAAAGCCGTTGCTGTATCCACAGTTTGTATCTGACCACAATCCTATAAGAGAAAATGGAAAACGCATGAAAATGAATCCTGCATGAAAACGCACTTTTTAGCTGACCACAATCATGAAAAAGTTAATACGGTTTTGTTTGAAATTTCCTTGAGACTGTTCATTTAAAGCGATGCTGGTAGAATAAAACTCGCTTCTTTTTTGCATGGTGCTGTTCAACATTTTAACACACCACAATGTAACATGGTCAATCTGGACTTTTATCCTAAAACAGTCCGAATGGACATTTCGCATCCACATTGGTTTTGCCTTAAGCGGTAGCATCATGCTATACACCATAGCGCTCAAAAGATGGACAGCAAAGGATACAACATGAAAAAATCGACCAATATACATTTAACAACATCATTCATGAGTCAACAGGCATGTACTTAAAGTATGAATACTTTCATACGCATTGTCCCCCACCGTTTGCTGATGTCAACGCTACGCAGAGTTCGTGTCCATTGTTGTTGTTGGGTTGGCCCCCTTGCCAGTTTTCAAAAACTATAGGATTGCCATCTATCCACACGTATGGTCCATTCATGCCATCCTGGACCATTCCAATCCACATTTGGTCGATGTTCGTGTCGGATGCCTTTACATTTTTAAATTTCCGCGTTTAAAAATATCAAAGACGAGATGTAGGTTTTCAGAATTGCTTTCGACTGCTTTCTAGTTCTTTTGTCAGAAAAATTCCTATCGAATAAATGCCGAGAAAAGGATCAACACAAAAATTGCAATTTTGGCCACGTTGTTGACGAAGGGTTGCTCCCTACTGTTGACGCAGTTAGATGTGCAAGGGATGTTATACCATCAATAAACCAGGTTCAAGCATCCTCATGCAGACGAAATGCGTCTAACTCTTTGCAGGCCCGTCGGCAGGACTTTGCAGCAAAGGGGGCCAAAACCCACAAGGGGTCCACATTTCTTAAACAAAATATTGGATGCATGCAGCAACCAGGAGGCCAAACATGAAATGGAGGGGCGCATATTTGAAATGGGGGGCGGGCGCTGGTCTCCCGCTGGCGACGGCCCTGACTCTTTGTCGTTATTGCACAAGCAAGCCGAATACTCATCAATGCAACATTTCCAAATGTTAGCAGTACACAAGAAGCCCTGCATTCATTAAGTCTCACCCAGGGGCGACAAGGAGGGATTGCTCAATTTCTTCCTCAAGGAAAAAATTTGTAAATGCTTAGTGATGGTTATAAAACTGTTGTGCAAAGATGTTATCGTTTACAATGCATGTTAACAACAATAACACAAACGGAGTTTTTCGATTCCATCGACCACGTTTGCGCCCCTGCAGGTTTCAATACAGGTTTAAACGCATGCACTATTTGTCACTTACCCTGCCCGTGATGAAGATTTGCTCGTCCAAGCTCGCTATGGTGAGGAGGTTTCCGCCATAACTTTGGCATTCGAGGTTAGCAGAGTGCCAGCTTAGTACCGGACTGTTGGCGAAATAATAACATTTCTGAACTCCACTGTTTGACGTGTAAGCCACCCAAGCGGCATCTGTTCCACAAATCTGAGGAGCTGCGAATAGCGCATATACAGCAATAATTGTAAAGCCACAGCAGTGACCCACACCAAGCGAATCGATCGCAATTTATTGCGTAAGGAAACTAATTTCGTGTGTTACACATCTTCAGTCCTGCGCAAAAGTCGACATGTGAAACAAAAAGAAAAAATTACGCACTGTTGCTAAGATCAAAACTCAAGATTACAAAAATTGAAGATCACAAAAATTGAGCACAATTGCAACTCCTCCACTAAACACAGCTACAACACTGTTCAACGTTGTTAGTGTATACACAGTAGACGTTGGTATTGAAAGAAAGATCAACGACTCCAATAACCGCGCTCGAAATCAAGCAGTTTGATGCTGAATTCATACTTTTTGCTGAATTCATGCTTTTTATTTCCCGGGTTTTAAATGACCACAATGCCAATTTTTGTAGTGGGCGTATGTAGGCGGTTTTACGTTGCAGTAAAAATGGTTTACTCTGAACAAGTCTTAGATACAAAAGTATTTGACTAACCATCTTCTGCCGTACGTGATGTTCAACAAACGATACTCGACAAAGGACTGCATGAAGCCCAAAGCAATTCAATCAACACCCTACAACAACTTACAGATTGTTCCTTCCGGGGGAACAATTGGAGTAAGAAGATCCTGTCCTGTAACAAAAAGCAGCGGGTTAGGAGCGTTTTGTTGTTTGGAAAATCAGGACCAACTGTCGTGCCAATTGCATCACTTAATCTTGTGTTTTATCTACTGTCCTTAAGTCATTTTATAAACCTTAGGTTATTCTTGTACCCAGGGCCGAATTTAGGTGATGCAAGGCCACGAGACTATTCCACTTGTGAGGCCC
>JGI24158J21664_10010332_pt1 | contig 12459 bp, 5 predicted proteins | sample Ectturendosymbi3_FD_21664 | JGI IMG/M metagenome (IMG submission 21664) | reverse complement strand
GGAGAACCTAATTACTGCAAACACCTGATTATCTATGCTAGAAATTGATGCTAAAAACATGGTTAAGATTTATACGAAAACGCAAATTTAACTGTTAATTCAATGATACTGATAGTTGAAATTGAATTTCCGCATTATTGCCTTCACTTTTGGCTGACCATTAACTTTATCCAGCACCACTAGCTTCTTCATAGTAAGGGACTAACTCATATCACATTAGCTTACTTTCACAGTATAGCGTTGGCAACTGCCACCATACCACATCGTGGGATAACACTAAAAGCACTGTGCTTATACTAAGTACTTGTACTCTGTAGCCTGTAGGCCTAGTGGTGTATTTTGACCGGTCTGAACTCTGATTGTGATTTAACTGCAGCAGACCTAACATTTGGTGAAAATAAAGATATTATGGCGAATCAAAGCACTCACACATGGTTTCGCATTTTCGGCAATCAAACGTAATTGACTGTCCAGAAGGGTGGTTGTAAAAGCGTGTTAAGATAAACTTTGTGGAGATTTTCACCTTTTTAACATCCCCCTTATAAACCTCACACGCCCCCTTGGGGGCGCACCCCCAGTTTAAGAACCACTGATCTAGACTAACCAACACTTGACAGCTGATAGAGTGCTGCAGTCAAGCTGAGCAATACTCGATGGACTTTGAAAAATGAGTTTCACTTCAAACTTCCTGAACTTTAGCCTACAGACTATTGCAGTCAAGTGAGCAGAAAATAAAGAACGCCAGCGTTTTTGCGTATCAGTAATCAGTATATTTAAACCTTTTCATTTCTAAGATTCATAGCAATTAATTTTCTATTTCCACCATATATACACAAGAAACTCTACTGATAAGCGTGATCCAATGCAACAGCTTTCCTCTAAACAGCCGAATAACAACGAGATACACACTGAACAAAACAAAAAATTATCTTAGAATTGTGTCAGAATAAAGATCCACTACACCGTATTGTCATAATATTTATTTTAAAAAGTACAGTAACATTCCTTAGAAGGAATAAAATTCCCAAGGATCTCCTACAACACTGATAACAGAGAACACAGAGAAAACTGATCATTGAAATTCAATCCAGATTTTCACGGTTTGGTAAACTAACAGATAAACTCTGGATGTTGTTTAGCTGCGGGTTCTTTCTTCTGGGTATTTAATTCAAATAAAAAAATATGGCGACAGTGGCAACATGGTGTGTTCAAAACACATGCTGGCAACTGATTGTAAAAATAAAATCAGAAGTCCTTTCAATTATCAGTTACTTAAACACTGACATATGCTTTGAATTTTGAAAATGTACCAAACACACAACTTCGCCAAGAAACGCCCAATTCCCAGTCGGATCATACTGAAGACTTGAAGAACAGCCCTGATACCATAAGCCAAGATTTACTATGCTTATAAACACGCATGCCACTTGAACATACTTACACTTGTCGCGTCATTCGCAGAGAAACTTCAAATGCCTGTATTAGTTTATAATACCGCACTTTCTCATCTTCCATGAAATACTTGGCCATAAACCTTGCAATGGGATGCTGCAAGTAATCAAACAAGCGCAGGGTGAAAATTATGAAGACAAGGTAGTTTGCAATTACAGCATTTGAAAAAGAAGATGCAGTAGTCTGGACAATGTGGATATAACTACCTTGTAAAACTCATGTTGCTCTGGCTCATAAACTTCTGGATCATAATCACATAAAACAGCATCTCCAATAAACAAATTGCAGTAGCCAATTAGCAGACCAGCTGGAATAAGGCCGCAAGCCATGTGAAAAACCTGTAAAAAGGGACAGTGAGAAAACATTCCATTATTACCAGCTGTACAAACTTTATTCAGTGCACACTTAAAACAAATGAAGATATTGTAAACGTCCTGTGTAAGCTTGTCAACCAATTAAACAACAATTAAAACATCACAAACTGGGACTAGACTTACGGCATCTTTTGCAAATTCACCTCCTCTTGAATACGCTCTAGCTCGAAGCATTCTTGCAACCTCGCTGGCAAAACGGACATTTGCTGCAAAGCAATCATTATAACATTGCTTACTGCTTAGCAATACACTGACACCCAGTATCATGTTAACAAGCAAGGTGTGAAAATCTCGAAATTCGTAAAACGGCTACAGCACAAGTCTCCTCAAGGAACATGTAATGGCTGTTCAAAACGCTACATAGCCATCATATGAACACACGAACTTAAAACGAAGTTTAGTTCAGTTTCTTTACACTTCTGTGGAGTGTGACAAGTCAGTGGAGCCTATCTTCATTTGCTTGCATTGAGTTTAATCTCACAGTAAATGCAGCATCTTGCATGGGTGTAGAGTAAATGACAGAACCACATGTTAAACTTTTCCTTGCACCTTCCCATTAACACCAGCAGGAGACTGGATACTGGACAGGCAGCAAATACCATTTTCCAGTTTTCAATCTGACCTGACCACAAATCGAATCCAACCTACACCAGCTTTGGTGGTGCATACTCAACTCACAGTAACACCTAGCTGGTTTTGACATAGTGTCCATTGTACCTAGCACATGTTCATTATGATTTTGAAATTCTGTAACTTCTTCAGCAAGTGAGTGTGTATGAATGAAAGACCGTGTCTCATTGTTACTTCAGTTGACTGACCTCTTCACTTCAGAATTTCATACATATACAATATCTATGACTTAAAACAGTTTACAATAGGAAATTATTAGAAGTAAACCAACAAAGATAAAAATTACAAAATATCAGTGATTGCACTCTAACACCACCAAGTATGGACTGTTGGATAACTACAATTTCACACCCTAAGTCAGGATTTCCCAAACTTTTTGGGCCAAACTATTTGTGAATCTGTTTTTTATCAAACCACAATCTTATTTAACATAAATTTTCGACTCAACCAGCGCAGAAGGACAATACAAAACTACAAACAAATGACAATGATGTTTTATTGCACAAAACTGATAACATAAATGCGACTGATGGGGCTGCTCCTTACTGCATAATGCATCAATTCTTGTAATTATTTCTCACAGCCCAACCTGTTAAGTCAGAACCCACAGTAAGTCTGGACCTGTATTATATCTCCATGTTTGTAAACGCTGAATGTACTGTTTTCAAGTACAATAGTAGTAAATTGCATCAAAATTTCAGTTGTATTTGTAAGAGTAATGGAAGTTACTTCAACACTTCACTATAAAGATGAAAGAGCTGTTTGATTGAAACCAATCATTAAACTTTGATCAGCTGAAAATGTAGATTATTCTTCTTCACATACTGATAAATCAGTTTTTGCAAAAACAGAAAGGTTTAAAATAAAAAAATTCTAATTGTCTGTTTTGAAAAATGCTTCAAAATGTACAGAAAGTAATTCTGAATGTTGCTATGTCAGAGAAAATCTACTCTATTTTTGTCATATCTTCAAAGACCGTGATGCAGTCAACATGAACCTCTAGTTGTCTGCATACCCCAGTTTGGGAAACCCAGCTGTAAGTACTCTACACACAGTTCCAATGATTTAATCTAATAATTATGTGAAATTATGCTAATATGCCAATATGCAGAGTACTTCTCAATAAAATGTGACAAAAAACATTGCTCTACAAAGACTATAAGTTCTCATCATATTGAATCTAAGTTGCTGATATCCAAAAGGTTCTGATATTGTGGAGTGAAGTTACTTGATGGAGTCAGTTTCTTTAAAGATATTTTTACTGATTTGCCTGGCATAGGCTGAATTCAAAGAAAACATTAGGTTACACTGCTGTTTACATGTATTCTTTTCATTTATCTTACTAAATAGCTATCTCCTACTAAACCTCTTAGAGGTCTTACTATGAACCATATGACCAAAAAGTTCAATACATGGTACATATTCAAATTGCTTGCTTAGCAATTTTGGTATCAGGGTTTTTTCCAGGAAAACAGCCTTGACACTGGGTAGTATTTATGCCATTTCCATAAAACAGCCAGTAAGTAAAGCCCAAATCAGTTCCTTCATTTTGTTAAATCCATTATTTCTATTCATAATTTTCATACATAAATGCATGAAACCGCAAGAGATAAGGATTACAGCCAGTATCCAATAAAAGACAAATCCATATTTATGCATCTGTCTGTTAAAAAACTATTAAAAGAAATTATTCCAAACGACCATAAATTTTAACAGCATGTGTAAAAGCAACCCATGTTTTTTGATGTTTCATGTGTTTATCTTTTCAAGTAAAATAGAAATGGCATCCACTTCAATAGATAAGGTGCTTCGTGCAATGAGTATGCTCGAGCACTGTTGAATTAGACTGTACAATGTGCATTGAGAATTACTGTACATAAAAATACACCAGGTGCAGTGGAGACTTAGAAATGGTTCAGAAAGTTCTAAGATGAAGATTTCTTGAGCAACGTCAAAAAGTCGGGATGACCACCAGCAGCAGACGAGATAGTGCAAAAAATTCAAGAATTAGTAGCATGAAGCCCCAGAAAGTCCATGAGAAAAGCAATTTCATGTCGCAAAGCAACAGCAATCAAATAATTCTTTAAAATCCACTGATATTTTTTGCTGAAACATGGCCTCAGAAGTTTCAAGCGAAGTGGACCATATCACAACACTGTGGTTGGATTTTTTGTGGGATACCCTCACAGATAGATTGACTAGTCTTGTACAATTCACACTTGCTGAAAAAATGCTAAAATAGCACACAACACATGCACAACTACTTACATTTATGTATAATGGTTGATGGTTTTAAGACTTTTTGACATGATGTAAGGTAAGCAAATCTTGCCAATTGAGACAAAGTCATGGCGCCAATCAACTGAGTTGCATATAGTTGAATTGAAGCAAAAAATTTGTTTTAGGCAAACACTACAACACTGTGTCAACAGTAGCCATCAGAAAATTAGGCACATAGAGATAGACCTTGAAAAACAAAAGGTAAATAATTTAGAATGTGAACATTATGTCATAACTGCACTGATATGTCAATTTCAAAAGAAATTCATTGCAGTTTTTGTTCGTGGCCTATAGACCAGGTTTGCAAGTGGTATCCAGTTGATGTATTAGGTTTCATGTTAAATATTCACAAGAGTTGTCAGTTTATTCTTAGCAATCCACAACAAATCAGCCTTAAGGGATTCAAATAACACAATCAACTCAACCTTACACGAGTGCTAGACAGTGAAAGATTGATAGTGGCACAAACTGTTAAAGCGAAACACATAGGCACTTTATATCTCATTCCTGGATTGTTTGCCCAAGAAATGTGCTGGCCACTGGGCAGTCAGCTGCAATTATGAAAACTTGGCTATACTCGCAACAACCTCATCTTACTCCCATAATTTGCTTTTTACAGTCCACATATGTAGATATACATACTTTCAGGTGAAAAACATTACGGCCGGTATCCAGAACAAAATTTTTGTCCAAAAACATTGACCTACATGATGGTGTGGTACTGGTAATTTTGGTGACCATGATACCAACTATGTAGAATAGATTCATGTAGTTCAGTAATAAAAATGTGAAGAAAAGCTGGTAAATTAAAATTATCCAGCATACCATAGTATCATGAAGCAAACCACAAGGGTTGAACTTAGGCATTATCCATTTTTACAAAACATTAGAAAACTTATCTATACTGAGCAAGATTTTCTGCTACCTGGGTTAACCCACCAAGGTCAAGTCAGCTGTCAGTCCACTGTTAAATGGACATCACCAATGCCACACAGCTGAGCACCAGTTCAGATCAAATTGCAATTCACTTGATCAGGTGAAGACTAATCTTGTCTGCTGATCACAGCTTGCATGCACCAAAGATTTTCCTTCATGATTCAGTGGACCCAACGCTGAACCCTAGCAACAAAAATCTTGCTGAGCAATGGTCAACATTTTTGGATGTTCTTTAAGTGAAAATTCAGCTGTCACATGGTTTCGAGTGCCAGATTTTGCATGAGCATTGTAATCAATGCTAAAACTAGTGTTGATTGTTGAGACACATTCTACTATTAGTTTAGACTGAAGAAGTTGGCAGCAGGGTTGCCAACCTGTCTTCACCAAAAAAGTAAGACCTTGTCCCAAACAAAGCCAGACAGCAGTTTTAAAGCATTATACACACAAAATATGCGTAACTAAACACAAAATTGACATTCAAACTTGTCAGAAACACCAGTATAACACAATTCCACTCTTAGAAGCATTTTCTTTCCCCATAATTACACTGTTGTGCATTTGTTTCTTGTCAATAGCATTGATCATTTTGGGCAACAGTCTTTTCAATATTTTGTGCACCCTGCATGGTTATAGATTCTTTTCAGAAAAGATTTGTAATGAATATACAGCTCAGACAATGTTTTTCCAAAGTCAAGTATTTCCGACTGAAAAAAAGCTAAATTTTGTCTGGCTTTTTTTTATTTCCAGAAAAATCAAAGCCAGTTTTCAAAAAAAGCCAGAATTTCAAATCTGGCTTCAAAATTGGCAACCCTGTTTGGTAGTGCGCATAGAATGCAGAGTCACATTTTTCAGACTCTGAATACACTTCTGCTTTGACTTGAAAAATTGAAACATCAACTCCTGTTAACATCCCGCAAACTTCCAAGTAACTTATATCAAACAGATCAGGTCTATATATACTGTGGCTACGTTGCCTTTGATCAAACACAAATGGTTGAAGCACTGGTCATGTGACAAGCACAATACAGAGAGACACAACTGAGGTTCATGGAGTTATGGCTTAGCCCAGGGGTCTCAAACATGCGGCCTGCGAGGCCATTTTGTGGGGCCCACGAAGCTTTTTCAGAATTTTCAAATAATTAACATTTAGGTTGCCAAGTGCCTTGAAAAAGATGCTGCAAAATAATTGAACCAAAGCTGAATGACACCCAGTGCAGCTTTTCTTTCTGCCGTAGCATTACAGACCAAATTTTAACTCTCCATTAAATTTTTAAGAAATCTTGGGAGTATGCCAAAGACGTCTACACATGCTTTGTCGACCTCGAGAAAACACACAACCAGGTTCCTCGTGAATAGCTTTGGGGAGTGTTGCAGGAATACGCTGTTGACTGCGGCCTGTTGCTGGCTGTCACGTCACCGTATTCCTGCTCAGAAATTTGTTTCCGTGTCGTGAGAGTTAAATCATGACCGTTCACCATTGGTGTTGGATTCCGACAAAGGTGTGTGCTGTCACCCATACTTCCCTGTTAGTGTGAACCCCCCTGACTTTAAATAAAATGTAAAAACAAATGTATTCATTCATAAATATAATGATCAAACTTTCTATGTTGTTGGGCGCTTATGGGCTCGCGCCCACTTGGAAATTTATTGACACCCCCCAGGTAAGAACCACGGCTGTAGACAGTCACAGCTGAGTCGACGAGGGTGTTGAGAACTGCAGGATCAACTGTTTACTTTTTTCAGACGATGTGATACTGCTAGCATCTCTTCAACAGGGTTTTCAGCATGAACTCGATCATTTTTCTGCTGCGTGCAACCAAGCCGGAATGAAAAACAGTACTAAAAACACTGAGATAGGGGCAGATCCAGGAGGGAGGGCGATCGCCCCCTAAACCTATGAAAGCAACTTTTTTCACCATGATTTTGTACAATTTGGAAAACAGTATTCACACTATAGAGCCATTTTGTCATCCATTGTTTTGTCACAGCAGTGTCGTGTGGTATACTTCATCTCTCTTAGAGTAGCTAAACCGTTAAGACTTGACTACCAAATATTACTAAAATCGCCCCCGCCCCCAAACGTTACTGGCTGAATCTGCCCTTGCACTGAGGTATTCTCTCTACAAACCCAAGGCAGAGTGTATGCTGCAAGTGAGCAGCAATGCACCTTATCGAGTGGAGAAGTTCAAGTACCCAGGGGTGGTATTTATGAGTGACAGACAGAAGGTTTAGCGAGGAGATTGATACAGGGATTGGCAAGGCTAATGCACAGTTCTGCGTGAGCTTTATCACTCTGTGTTAACAAAATGGGAGTTTTCAAACACCGCAAAGCTGTCAGTTTTTAAATCGGTCTTTGTTCTGATCCCTACCTATGGTCATGAATCTTGGGTGATAGCTGAAAGAATATTATCTGAGGTGCAAGCGGCAGAGTTGGGATTTTTGTGAAGATACACGGTGCGACACAGGGGGGTACAAGGTGAGATGGCGCCCGGGGCAAGAAACAAGTTTGGCAACCCCAGCTTTGAATCTAAGGCCTTTTGGGAATATATGTACTGTATTGAAGAAAAAACTTATGACATTTTTGGGACTTTTCAGTGCTCCCAGTGATTCAAAGCTGGGGGCAATTTGCCTACTTTGCTCCCCTCGTTACGCCGGGGTATGACCCTTTGCGACAAAGTGCGCAGCTATGAAATTCACAAAGCCCTGAATGTCAAACCACTTCTCTGAAGTGAGAGATTACAGCTGTGTTAGTTTGAACGTGTGTCCAGAATGTCCCGCAAAAAGCTGGCGAGGCACGTCCTGCTGGCTAAACCCACGAAAATGCGGCCCAGAAGTCGTCAGGTACCAGGTGGAGTAACTGCATCTCTGGCCTTGCTTAGTCCCATCTTGGCATAAGGCCAGCAGAACTCACTGAAATTGACGTTGACCATGAGATATTCCAAGTCCTCCTAGGGCTGTTGCCCCGCGACCCTCCCTATTAGAAACACGGCATGAAAAGGAATGAAATAAATACCATTTACGTTGTTCAGTTTATTCACCGATGTTGAAAAGTACTTAGCCAGCAAGTGAAAAAGTTCTTTAGAGGGCTAAAATTGATTAATACGAATGTAGAGACGGCTAGAAATGATTAGCTTATAATTCATAGCACCTTTCACAGGAAATAAAATGTAAAAGCCCTTTCATAGTAAGTTCAGGTACAGACATTGCTGCGTCAGCGATACAATGCGACCTGTGGGTTACCTTATAAGTCCTCATGGCCCATGAAGCAATCTGAGTTTGAGACCCCTGGCTTAGCCTATGCTGTACACATTACAACTTAGACAAAAAATCAGTAAAAGTTTGTCTGTACTTAATAAACGTTACGGTTAGCTAGGTCATGCATTTCCAAACATGTGTTTTGAACTTGTCATGTGATGATCACTTTAAACAATTGTGCACAGCTACTGAAAAAATAACTTCAGAACAGTTTTTGCCTCATGAGGCAAAATAGACACTGCTATCAAACAAACATCTTTAAAACTGTAGGTTCTACTGTAATTTAAGTTGCAAAGTGTTCATCGTTAAAACACTAGTTAAGTAGTTCAAGCTTTAATAGTTAGCCATGTATCTGACAATTATTTGAATCGAGCGTTAGCTTTCAACTTTTTACAAATGAAGTCGCTATGGAACCACACATGGATCTTCTTATTTCAAGACTTATTCCCCCGTACCGCGTCGCATGACACAGTTCAAATAAAGCAGTCAGTTTGTCATTCAAGCGGCGTTGATCTTGTAGCATAACAGATAGGTATCAAGTCTACACCATGCCAAACGGTTGAGGGTTCGCCTCTCAACTTGGCGCCTTGTGTTTTCATAATAGTGCCTGCTTGCACGTTTCAATTTGTGGAACCAGTTTTCCTTTACTTTTTTCTAAACTTTCCGAACTTTTGCTTTAGGGGTTAGTGTTAGATTAGCGTTAGGTTAGGGATAGGTTAGCTTAGGGCAATGGTGCTCAAACCGTGGCCCGCGAAGCAATTTTCATTAGAAAGAAAACTTAACACTTTAATCATATAAGATAATTTTTTAGAGAATTTTTATTGAGATTATTAATTATTGTGGCAAGCAAAGGGTTTCTGAAAGACAAGTGTGGCCCACGAGCCAAAAAGTTCGAGCACCACTGGCTTAGGGCTATGGTTAAGTTTACCTTTTGTGCTTACTATGTTTCTACAAAGCCTGCTGCATTCCCCTCATGCATTACTGTCACGTTACAAGAGATGGTCAAATAAGGTGTCAAGTTTAAAATCCACGGGCAGTTCTGTAGCCACTGCCTTTTACAAAAGACTCATTTTAAATCTCCAAGGTCAGAAGCCTCAAGCTGATCTCCTGTTTACAAGCATTGAATCATACTTTTAAACATACAAAACTTTGAATTGTGACTGTGCCAGACTAAGCCATTAACATGAATGTGCAAGCAAATCTTACAAAAAAAATTAAGTAGTGTCTATTTTACCGCCAAGATGCTGGCAGCAACAGATCGGCTGGAGCTATATGGTGTCACCAGTCAAACATTTGGTCGCGTGGCATGACACATTTTCAAATAAAAAGATCAGTGTGTCATGCAATCGGCGTGCTGCTCATAGCGTAGCAGTTATGCTTCACGTCTGCTATGCCATTGCTTTTCAGTTTGACTCTCACGTTGGCAATTTCCCTTATTTTTTTTCAAAACTTTCTACCGTGTATGCTTAGGATTAGGTTACAGTTAGGGTTACGGGTTAACGTTAAGGCTACAGTACGGTTAGAGTTAGATTTAGGGTTATCTTTTATGTTTACTTCGTTTCTGCCAAGCCTGTTGCCGCTGCCAGTGGCGGCACAATAGACACTGCCAAAAAAATTAACAAGATGAACATTACCCATAACTTAGAGGCCCTGTAAAAGACAGATATCCGTGATCAGTAGTGAATCTTCGTTGCAGATATAAAATGATGTAACTAGAGTAACAAAATGATATGCTACCGTAACAGTAAGTAATGACACCAAAATAGTAGTAAAAATACTATATGTTCCTACCCTAAGCTTAATTTCAGCCACCATCAGTCTCACACCAAGATTATATTACATTCTTGATAACAAGCTCCAGTGGCACCCAAATTTAGGTTTGAACAATTGTGAAAATATAAAAAATTATAACATCCCAACTTTTTAGCATTACCATATTATGTGATTGGCCTGGGGCAAGATATTATTTATATTAAATTGCAATGACAAAGTATTTTTTTTTTTATCTTCACCATTATTTATTATGTAACATGGTATTTTTCCACTCCGGTTTGCTTCATAACACATCCATTAATGACATCTGCGCTAACGTATATCCATTCTTTACATTTGATTGTATCTATAACCTACAATCAACAATGCCTTTCAAATTAATGTAAGCAATAGAGCTGCAAAACAATATAGGATAGGCAGTGTCTATTTTGCTGCCAGGATGACAGCAGCAAAAGGCTTGGCAGAAAGGAAGTAAATATAACTATAAGATAAACATACAACCTAACCCTAACCGTAGACCTAAGCTAACCCCAATAATCCTAACCTAACGCTAAGTTAATCTAACCTATCCCTAACCTAATGCTAAGCTAACCTAATGCTAAGCTAACACTAACCTAAGCTAACACTAACCTAACCTAACACTAAGCGCATCTGACTAGAAAACCGTATGGTTGTTTCAGATGTCCTGGGAACAAAATAAACGCTGTTCTAATGTGGTTTGTTTTCTGTGGCATGATTTGTTATATGTTTATAGTTGTTTCCAAATAAACTGATTATACTGATACTAAGCTAATGTTATCCTAACCCTAAGGCATTAGGCAGTCGTAGTGTCTATTTTGCTGCCAAAATGCTGACGACAATGGCTTGGCTAGAGCTATTGTGCCGCCAGTCCAAAGCTTGGCAGAAACAAAGTAAAAACAAAAGATAAACCCTAAAGCTAAGCCCCAACCCTAACTCCAAACTCTAATGCTAACCCCTAACCATAAACCCTAACCCAAACACTAATCCCCCTAACCATAACGCTAACCCCTAACCCTAATGTTAACCCCTAGCGCTAATGTTAACCCCCTAATGCTAATGCTAACCCCTAACCGTAACGCTAAGAACCCTAAAGGTAACACCTAATGGAAAAGTTTAAAAAAGCAAAAAAAAATAAAAGTCACCAAGGTGAGATTCGAACCGAAAACCAATGGCATACTACTCGGAATAAAGTGTAACCACTACACTATGAGCAGGACACTGATTGCATGACAAATTGACCTCTTGATTCGAATTGCGTCAGACTGGCGGCACAAGGCAATAGCTCCATCGGATCTGTTGCCACCAGAAAATCGGCGGTAAAATAGACACTTCCCAACCCTAATTCTAACCTACCTAACCCCAATCCTAGCCTAACAACACTAACCCGTAAAGGTAATACCTAAGCGGAGTCTGAAAAAAAAAACAAAGAAAAAAACAAAAGAAAGTCGGCAAGGCGAGAGTCTAACCGCAAACCATTCGCAACCTAGGTAAAGTGAGCCCAATTTTTTCAGCCGCACTTTTTTCAGTGGATGCGAGGTTCGCGAGTAAAATTGAAAGACCTCAAACAGGGATAAATTGACCTGTTACGACAAAATAAATGCAAGCGAATGAAACAACAAGTTCTGAACAGAACATCCAATTCAAAAAAACTTGCAAATATGTTGTAGCAAGCTCATACGAATTGTTTAAAACAAGCATGTTTTTGAAAATTAGTGATAATTCAACTATAACTTAAAAT
>JGI24158J21664_10010330_pt1 | contig 12460 bp, 5 predicted proteins | sample Ectturendosymbi3_FD_21664 | JGI IMG/M metagenome (IMG submission 21664) | reverse complement strand
AGCAATATTTTAAACGATAATTTAGAAACCCTCTAGCCTGCATTCAATATTTCCCAAATGCATGATAAGCTGTGTTGTTGTTTTTGACTGTCGGGTAACTACAGTTGTTTATGACGACACACACCAGTGGTTGCTCGGATCCCGCGTGAAATTTAGTCAGACAGGATCGTAGTGTTGAAAAACTCATTTCGAAACTAAGAAACAGTCACAGAAGTGGAAGATTGACCTTTCGTGCATTTCAATGTGAGATGGAACTGGATTATATTACTGTCAGCAGATTGTTGCTTGTCCCACTAGCAAAAGGTTTGTGAAAGCATTAGAAATTGCTTTCAGTTAATTTATCTCAATTTATCCTGGCTGTGGTATTGCATTTGGCTGCCTTGTGTATACGACTTCGAAACATCTTACCATCTTACGCAAGTGGTTCGTGACTACAGTTTTAACTCTACCCACATGTGCTGCAACCTCATAGAATTTTGTACGGATTTTCCGCAATGATTCAGAAGCAATTCTTTCGCGTATTTCAGCTCTTTGCTCCGGAGGTCAAACGTTTCCATCAGAAACACACTTGAAAGAATTCCGAGGGCTTTGAGCACAAAAAAAACACGTCTTTTTATTTTCATGTCATGGGTGTACTTCGAAAGTGTTGTCTAAACTCTCCTGAGCTACCCCTAGTAAAATACGTGAATGGTATTTGAGACAGGTTGAGCAGAATAACTTGTGCACTTTCCTAGTGCTACACCCAGGCATTTCAATGATATTTCAAATATAACAAGACTTACCATCAAATCATTTGTGTACAAAGTGAGCCGTCTAGGTTTTTGCGAATTTCCATTTACATAATTCATCGCAGTCTCTTTAGCAAAACACCCACAAAATCAACGAATCAAATTGCTACTCTTTCCAACAAAACCAAATGTCGTATCCGGCAATTTTCTACCCAAGCGAAAATGTCGAGCATTCGTCCCTGATAGGGGTAAAAGCAGACACACATGAAAGTTAGCAAACGGAAGAAAACAAGTGACAAAAAGCAGCAAAATAGACGTGAGTGGCCACTGAATATACATTTCCTGATGTAGTATTTTATGTAATATTTAACAAATCGCGGACAACTAATACCGATGCATGTTCATAAATTTTACTGTAACTTCCGAATACGACAAATGCTATGATGAAAACACTGTGTCAGATTCCCCCTCCCCAAACTAAAGACGTTTATTTGCCCTCTCGCAAATTGTGTCGTCTGTTCGTTCAGCTTCTATTTCAGATCTGTAAGAAAACCAGATAATTCGTTCAGATCACGGTGTTCCTCTGTATTTGACTTGTCGCTGCATCGTTCGTTGTTGATGGAAGATGTGATAGTTCTTGCGAGTCTCGGTATGATTTCTTCCACAATGGGCAGTTGCTTCTCATGGTTACAGAGTTCAAAGCCAGACCCAGAACAGCACTCTGCCAAAAAACACAAAATGCAAATTTAACTTAAATACATAAACTGAACCACAAAATGTAAATTTAACTCAAATTCGATGTAGTTTGAAAGGAAGCCTACTGCCAAGAACGTGATCGCTATTGCGTCGCCTTCATGCAGTGCGAATGCCATATGTGTTAAAATTATTTTAAAATCACTCCCAAGCTACCCAAACTGTTTTGTCGCTAGCAGTGTGAAATCGCATAATTTCAAACACAGCAAATCCTAGCACAATATCAAATGCAACTTATTTGCAATCATTTCCGGTGGTTAGGCTTCTGCATTACCTTCTTAATGAGTGTGAAGAACGTGCTCATAATTCCAGCTCAACGCAATATATTTTAGGAATTGAGGACGCAAATAACTTTGATAAGGAGAGTGAAAGGTATTCTACCCATCAAAACGACATAATTATTTTTAAATCTTTATGCGCAAGGGTGAAATTCAATTTGTCATTGAACTGAATACAATCAATTACACATTTCTGTGACCATGGGCGTCCGCAGAAATTTTTCCAGGGGGCAAACCGGGTAACGTCCACATTTCGCTAATCCGTGTGAGGTTGCTGACGATGCAATGCAAATCTGCGTTAAGGAAACGCTTAACCTTCTCTACACGCCTACACCACAAACAAAATGACCCATGTTACGACAACAGTCACAAAAATGCGCTTGTTTGGCAACCATAGCCAGGTATATTACGATAATTGTCACAACATGCTATNTGCCGAATTTCAAAGCGGGGTACTTCTTTTCACAGAATTACTGTCATGGTCTTTAACGAAACCNCAAATTATGACTTTATTTTACCTAGCAAGACCTGTCAGCGTCATGTACAGACAAAAGCTTCGAAATTCTGGGATCTCGTCCAAAGCGATCAATCACCCTTTCGGTAAAACCTTGCTTGTCTTGGCTGATTTTTCACGGGGAACGCTCATTCATAAGCCGGACAAGCAGACTATGTTCACAGGGCTATCAGTCAACTTACTCAAGTTTAGAATACCATGCAGGCTTTACAACATTTAAGCAATGACTTATGAAAAGTCGCCACAGCAAATGTAGCTTTGCACTCATTACTCACTCAGATGTCAAGAATAAACCTTAATGATCAAGACGTATTCCACAAGCCTGCATAGACGTTTTCCAACAAGCCATGTAGTTTCATACTGTGTGAAAAGCAGTGGCATAACTGACGGGAGGTCAGAGGAGTGCATCGCCCCACCTGGCAAGCTAAATCAAAAACCTGGGCCTCCACTTAGCTTGAGTTTCGTTTTTAGTATCCTTTTGGTTTTCAGTAGGTTGTTTTTTTGCGTTTTTCTCAGTGCTTTCCGGTTATGTAGGGATTTAGTTTTACCAATCCACATCCGGATTCAGCATCATTTCTCAAGTTTTTTCTGAGTGTTGTCTAGTGTGTACGCTACAGAGGCAAGTGGGCCACTTTAAGCTACGCTTCCCTCCTGGCTCAAACCTATATAGCAGTGGTTCTCAACCTTTTCTCTCAATCGAGCCAAATCCAGACTTACGATTTTGTTAGAGAGCCGCACCAAAGAAATACACGAGTCAGTTGACACGTTTTGTTTCATGGCAGAACGAAGTCTGTTACACAAAATATTAGATGTGTTATTGAAAGACTGTTGAGGGCCGAATAAAATGTAATTGAGGGCCGCATGCGGCTCTCAGAAAAGTGCTTGAGAACCACTGTTGTAAAGAAGGCTGCACAAGAGTAATTTGATTAAGCTATTTGCTCAGTTCAGGCACACTGTTCACAGCCACAGTCTCACACAAACCAGACGTCACAGAGCCGGAGTGGACTCCGGCCGGTGTCTGCGATTTTTGCCGGAGCCGGAGCAGTATCCGGAGTCGGAATTTTCACTAAAAACCGGACCCGGAGGCGGAGCAGAAGTGTTTTTTTTCAGTTTTGACAGGAGTCGGATAATAGCTTTGATTACTTTAAATCTTCTCTGGCAGGCTACTTGTTGGATTAACATTCTGGTTGTGTTCACTTGCTTTAAATTGGCACAATGAAAATGCAGTGCAGGCTGGTTAGATGAAAGAAGTTGGGAGACTGGGGACTTTTTTCAGGCTGGCACAGACAAACCCAATGCTCGACTGCTGTATCACATGAAGTTTATTTTGTGGATACGTCAGTTACTGGAAGTTTACCTCTGCTCTCTGTTTTGTTTTGAGCGATATTCACAATTTGTTGTTTTTAGTGAAATGCACAACACTATATGTACCCTACCTTTACAGTGCAACAACAGCAAATAGCAATGCAGTTTCATCCAAGTCAACAGAAATGCAGTTTACTTCAGGCTATCTCTAAACATGTTCACAATATACTAAGGCAGATAATTTATTGCGTGAATTAGGTGGTATGAAGTACTTTCGATGAAACTTATGTGGCTTCATCTGTGGAAGCTAGTGAGTGAAAAGATAACAGAACCGTAGTTGTTCGTGTTTCATTGTTTCTGTGGTTAAAACACAAAGAGTTAAAAAAGTGATGAAGTTGAACTAGATGTGATTCAGGTTAGAAATCAAGGAGTTCAAAGATTTTGTTCAGGTGACAACAACAAATGATTCTATTTCTTGGTTTCAAGTTTGGCAGTGTTTTTTTGCCTCATGAGAGAAAAGCTGTGCAGTGGTTATTTTGCCTTTTCGTTGAACACGATTGGTTGAATTATTCTCATCAGAATTAAGTAATCTTATCAGAATTAAGCTTCTGACCTCAGGTTTTCTAGAAATTTTTGGTTCATAGTCCAAATTTCCAGGGGGGGGGAATGCCCGTTTTGGCCCCCCTGCGAACGCCCATATCTGTGACGTTCAGTGTTGTAGTGAGGCTAAGCGTCGCCAGGGGCCGACCATAAGAGTGGCGTCTTTCTGCCCCTCAAGTTTTCTTACAAGAATTTGAAATGAAAAAAGATCATGTTTCGTGCATAGTAAAGATTATAGGAATATTTAAAGATATTTAACATCAGAATCAAACGCTCAAAAACTGAAATGGGTCTTATTTTTCATTCTAGATTATGGGTCTTGATGTTTCTGCGCGTTCGCCATCTTTCTCATCATTTGCTCTTCTTATTTTTCTGCCTTCCTTGCATATACGTCTATGGACCCCTGTATATTTCGTTACATTTTCTCCCCTGTTGGCTTTCAGTCTGCGGTAAGCCGTATCATTTAGCTTAAGTGTTTGCTCACTCTTAAGGATCAAACAAAAAACACAAAATTTTGCGGGGCCCATTAGGGAAGTGATGATGAGATGTAGAGTTCAAAGCAAACTCTTAACGTGTTGGACCTTGTGACCTGTCTGATGTGTGTTCCAATCAACAATTGGCCGATTAAAACAAAACGACTGGCGCTTGCGTTTACTCGGATCGCACTTGCTCAAGAAAAGCACATAACGCACTGGAAGCACACAGAGTACTTGCTGCACGCACTTAATGCACGCACGTAAAGGATATAAAGCACTTGGAAGTACACAAAGTACTCGGAAACACCTAACGCACTGGATGCCGCACATAAACAAACGGTCACAGGACCACCAGAAACAGCATCAGTTATCGGCCCTTTGCCTACTAACTCTAGAAACGTCAAAACCAACTATGGCTTTCTTTCTCATAGCACGTTGCATCAGCAATAAACTCCAGCCTGTTCCCCACTCTATACTCGCAATCAAAAAGGAAAAAAGGGGAACTATGACGTCAAACAAATAATTGGATCGGACAAACAGAAGAAAATACGCTGAATAAAAGGAATTTTGCCGGCAGGAAGGCAGCGAACTAATTATGACCGTAACACGGGATACCTACTCTATTGATTCGTGTAGTATCCTCCTCTTTACCCACGCAAACGCATCAAAGGCACTATTTCGCTTCAAGAATGCCATTTTACGATACTTTTAAGTCATTCAGAAAAACATAGGTTCTGTTGAAACTGAGTAGCTTCACCTTTGCTGAGTTCTTCACTTCACCCGCCAAAATTTGATGTTGATAAGCCCACCTAATAACTATTCACTAGACTATAGTTTGTGGTACTTGTTTATTGAACATCTCCCATTGAACATTAAACAATAGCATGAAACTTGCTAAGAAATATGTTGTCACTAATGCTGATGGGTGTCAGGCAGGCCCGTAACTAAGTGGGGCGCTGGAGGAGCTTCTCCCCCCTTGGAAAAATTTTCGCTCCCCTGGAAAAATGTGTTGGACATATTTTAAAGCTATTGGACATAGTTTAAAAAATTTGGGCGCCCCTCAGAAAAGTCTTCGCCCCCCTGGTGTCCCAAGCTGGTTACGGGCTTGGTGTCAAGTGATGTAATTATGTACCCGGCGGCGTTGCTAAGAATCGAACGATAGGAGAAAAAATATTGCGGCAGCTTTGACTCACCTTGATTTCAAACAGAGCCATTTTCATCATATTTTGAGTAGGGGAAATTTCAATATAGAACTACCGGGCCAGTAATGTTTGCTTGCCTGCGGTCCGGTGTTATCTCTGTCCTTTATTCAAAGAGCTTTTGACTGGGTTGAAGGGAAATGGCCTTGGCTAATTAGGAAGTTGCACGGACTGGAAGTAATCGCCACCCAAGTATGTATGTATGAAGTCCTGATTTCAAGACAAGCACAGAGGTACAGTGGTTTAAAGCAGACTTTTGAATAATCATTATTTCATCAATTTGCTCACCCTACAACCACGTTTCCAAGATTTTTAGGCTGGTGATTCTAAGCACAAATATTCGAAAGAGTTGAAACTACTGTACTTCCAAAAATAAATTTTAAATCAACAACTTTGCCATCCCCCAGAGGGTGCCACCCGGGGCCCGGAGCCACCAGCTCCCCCGTACGCTACGCCACTGATGATGTTACAATTATCTTGTTAATAGAGAGATTTTGCTTGTTTTAGTAATTGTAATGTAATAAGGTTGCATCCTTATTACATTGCATTTTTAAACGACTTCACAGAAATAAAACAATTCGTGAAATAAGCCAGTGAAGTACTTTGCATGCAACATGGTTCAGTTTTGCCAAGTCACCGGTAAAATATCCACTTGTGATGTGCGTGCAATTAGGATTGTGTATAAAGTCAGATTTGGATCGATGACAGTTTGCAATTGAGCTGGAATTAAGTCATTTACGCAGTTTTATGTAATTGTGATTATAACTTAGAATTCCAGTTGTGTTTGATTTTAATTGTAATGAAATTCAAAAATTTGAAGGAGTATAGGTATGTAGTTCAACTGAAACACGCAATCAATCTAACTCTGGTGTTGACTACTGTATATCGGTCCACGGTGCAGTAGACGCATCAACAACCCATTGAACCCCTAATCAAGTTCCCCGCATCACGCAAGTACATCATGGGGTCCGGTCCAAATAATTTTGCAGAAATGTAAAAACTCTGATTACTCTTTTTGATTTGGCCTTAAATTGAAGACCTTTGTTTTTCAGTATTTGCAACGTGTTCCGGAAAACGAAGATCTCGTTACTTTGTGGTGCGGATCTAAGTTTCATCGAGCGTTTCTGGCGGTAGTGAACACAATCGTGCAAATAACTTTATTTTCGAGTTGGCGCTTGCAGTTGTTTCAATCCAAAGTAATAGCAGTGCAAAGTGTCATCAGCAAATGCCTGATACCAACAGCGATGCAGCAGGGCACATGCAATTACACGCACTTGTTTGTAGCAGCTCGTGTTCCGACGCGCAGCTGGCTCAGTCACTAAGGTCTACGCACATGAGTGCATGAGTAAAACTAAAAACAACAGGGTAGGTATTTTTCGTAACGGTAAAATAGGAAAGTTATTTCTGTAATGGCGGGCGGCGTTCCATTTCCAACGAGTGGCGTTCCAAAGAAACGTGCAACAAAATCAAATTGTTGCGATACTGAAATCGCAATGCAATGGAACCAATACTCATGATAGAAATACCAAACTGAGAATATCGGACAGGTTGGACGGATTTGTATCCAGCAGCGCAGTTGCAGACACGCAGAACGATGTTTGTTGACTAGATCAGGGCTTCTCAAACTATGGGTCGCGACCCCATTTGGGGTCTCGAAATGTAATTTTGGGGTCGCAAAAAAACTGGCTTAACAAACCAGATACACAAGTTTTTGTAAACTTTAGAAAAAAATTAAAAGTAACCTTGAAGTGAACTTATTTCTACTGCATTTTAGGAACAGTACCGTGTTTCACGTTAGTTGTATACCAGGATGTCTGCCTGAGCTATCAAATGATAATAATCAACCAAGCACAAAAAGTTATGCGTTGCTAGGTCATGATTATTTTAACCTAATGACCAATATTGACCTTATTGCATTCATTCTGACACGAAGACATGCTTACATAGAACTCTAGATTTAGTCGTCTAGGGATTAGGCTAACTGCTTTGAAAGCACACTGAGCAGTTTTAGACTAAAGTTAAAAGCTTCATACACAGTTTCAGAAGTGATATGGACTTTGATTCAAGAAAGTTGGATCCACAAGCCATACACAACAATAGCGAAGCCAGCCCAAAATTTTGGGAGAGGCCAAATATATTGACTTTAAGCGAGCAATAGTATTTGGTTTGGGTCACCGCACAAAACAACAAGATATGCTAGAAATTAAGGGGGCATGGCCCCCTTAGCTCCACCCTGATTGCGCCTATGATACACAATTGAAATTTCAGGAGGCCACACACCTGCCATGCCCAGGATGAATTTCTAGAATTATAAATGACAAAAATTTGCAACTGGAATTTTCAAACCAGAGTTTATGTCATTTTTGGATAAGAACAAATATGAATGCCAGTCATTTCTGATCTAGCCACTCATAAACTTAGACTTTGCACAACATATTTATGTGAACCGGCATTCTCAAAGTTGATAATCATCAAGTACAAAAACCGATTCTGATTGTAAAATCTTGAGAATGTCCTTCGTCCTGCATTGTCTTGTATCAATCTACGAATGTATGATCTGTGTAAAACTCATCAAGTGCTTCCATCAGTTGTGTGTGATAACTTCCGCAAAGTGAAATTTTTGTTAATTTTTTTTCACCTTATGGTTTCCATTACGTGGTAGTTTTATTACTCTATAGTTACCTTCGCAGATTATGTGCATTTTTGTGATTTCGCCATAGACAAAAATGCCCTTTGACTTTGAGACTTGTAACAGGACGTTAACACGTTATCTAGGGCTCAAGGCTATCCGTTAATGGGTCGCATAGAAAAAACATTTTCAAGATAGGGTCGCAGAACAAAACGTTTGAGAAGCCCTGGTCTAGATCGTAACAAAATACAACGTTTCGCGCTGTTTTTGGTTAGTCATCCATTTCTTTCGTTACCAGCAATAGGTACTCTGGTCAAAAGCGTGTGGGAAAATGTTCGGCAGATTGAGAGGGGACGAAAAGCGTTTGCCTTGAAATATTTCACTGACATGATTTCATGATAAGCCAGTTATTAGTTGCAATTTCTCCTAATGCGTGAGCAATCATGCTCTAAACCAGAGGTTTCCAAACTACACACCGCGGGCCAAATCTGGCCCGCAAAGTCATTTCATCTGGCCCACAAAGCCATTTTGTCAATAACGAAAAAAATAATGCATTTTGATTTGTTGGAATGTAACCTATCCCGAAACAATAGCATCATGTAAGATTCTAGAACTTGACCTAGTATGTGGCCCTCGGTCAAAAAATTTTAAGACCCTTAATCTGATGCAACTGTTTTTCAATATTTTTCCTTACGTGGCCCAGATAACTTATTACACACAATTACTTTATCCACTACATTGTTAGCATAGTCTACGCTTTTGTAGGCATAAATAAACACACATTGTTCCAGTGCAGCGATTTATTCATATATTGCCCACCAGGAGCCCAACCAGGGGGGGGCATTTGGGGCAATTGCCCCCCCGAAATCTTCAAAACATTCCATAGAAATTTTGACATTTGAAGAAACTATCAAATAATAAAGTTGAAATTTTGTATTCTAATTATTTTTACGAAAACGTTCACTCAAATTTTTCTTTGTCTTACTGGTTAATCATCTCCTTATACGATTTATCTTGAGACAGGCGATCTGACCAAACATTTCGTAAATGATTGGTATTCTAACCACAAATAGGCTATGCTGAAATTGGAAGATAGTTTAAAATGTTGGTTTTATTCTTTTTTTCGTGTACAACTCTGAAAATGATCAGAAATGTGGTGTGTGTGTACGCTTTGATTTGTTTCTTGCCATCTTCTGAGGAAGAGTTTACATACACTCTTGAAACGTCAACGATAATTACTGCACTGCTATCAAACCGGTGGAGCAACGTTTGCACCCAGTAGACTATGCCTGGTGATAGAAACAGCATAGCGTACTTATATGTTCATATTGTGCTAGGTTTACGTTTGCCTGGGGTTACTGTAGGCTACTATTTAAGCATTTTTGCTTTTATGTTCAGTGGTTAACCGTTGCTGGGGTTTCACAGCCAAGCTCTAACGTTGCAAGGGAAATTCGAAATTCACAAGAGTCTCAGTTATTAGGTGTTGTTTAGGTAGTCCTAGCAAAAGTGGCTAGGCCCATCCACATCTGGTGGCGAGCCTGGAACAACCGTTCTTAATAAAGTTAAAGTTGCATTCCTGCTCAGGCCCCACGAGAGGGCGGTGCAGCCGATGCGCCACTCCGGAGCCCACAAAAGTCTAGGAGGCCCATGAACCTCAGTGTTCAAAACGGAAATGGGCAAGTATGCATAAAGTTTTTATTGTTATAATATTATTTCTACAATCGTGTGCAAATCAATCGACTAAAATCGTGGTTTTAGTCAATAAACAACGTATCGCCATTTCTTTTGATGTGTGGTTGGGATTATTTCATTTGATGCTGTTTCATTGTTAGCCCAAGGCAGTATGTAATGCGTAACATGACGCAATGATCGGAAAATACTTTTATGATGTTACACAGGACTTTAATCAGCTCAATAGTGTTATAGAATGAATCCAGTTCTTTTTTTGTATGTAGTTGAGAGCAGGTGTGGATATGAAGGAAGACGAACAAGGCTGCCATCTTGCGGCCACCTTTTTTCAGAGATGTGGCGGAGCCGCTCTTTGAGGCTTTCGCACTTATTTTTTGCATTGTTTTGTTTGAAAGCTGGTGAACCACTCTGGAGCAAGTCATATGTTTTTCAAAACAAAGCAAAAATATGTGCCAAGAGGGGCCTTTAACAACTTTAATGTGCAGGCAAAGAACAATGTGAAATCAAATAACTTCAAACAATTTACAATGTGAAATGGACTTTCAGGCAGAAGCAAACTTCCAGACAAAACAAAAATTTAAATTGCTTTCAGCAACTAAAATTTTTGTGTAGCATGTGTAAAATATAGGGAAGACCCTTTTCTGATGTAACGTGAACAAACATAGGGGCAATGGGCCCTTTTTCAAGGCCATATATTGTGCAAATGACATATGACAAATTGTGCAGTATTTTGGGGCAGCTTTCTGCTATTTTGACTCAGGCCCTAAAGTCTACTACCCACCCCTGGTTGAGAGATGTATATGTTGGAATTTCTGTGATTTTTAATGGCAGATGTCATACCTAGGAAGCAGAGTTGGATTGTTACGCTTTCGTTACGCTGAAATTACACCCAAACAGCCATTGCAAAGGGTATGCTAAGACGAGGTTTGATTTACAGAAGGATTTCGTGCATGCTGCGTTTACAGACGTACAAGTACAGTGTGACGCCGCCCACTTGAGGCTGGTAGAAAAGCTAAGAATGTGCAAAAACTAGCCTTAATATTGGACTGTAGAAAACCGGAGAAAGTGCTGTTTTTAGATGAAAGTCATTTTATCTTCCAGGGAAACACAGCAGATTTATTAGGATCAGGAATCGTGAGCAGTTAAGTCCTGTCCATTGCAATGAGCTAGTAATAGAAGCCAAAAAGATGTTCTGGGGCAGTGTCAGTTTTTCAGTAGTAGCTTCACTTATGTCAATTGAGGTTATGATGAATTTATACAAATACAATGATGTAATTGAGAGAAAGCCATTCCAGATATGAGAAAGGCATTTCCTGATGGTGAAAGGAAATTCCAATAAGATATTGTCCCATGCCTTTCATCTGAAAAAGTGAAGACGATTTTCAGGAAGCAAAATTCAATGTGATAGATTGGACTGGAAACTAGCCAGATCTTATTAACCCCATTGAGAATTTGTGTTCAGTAAGAAAATCCAGGTTACAAAAATTCGATTGCACCACCATGACCAAGCTAATGGAGGCCATCATTCAAGTATGGCATCCAGGGTTGCGGAGTTGGAGGTGAAATGTCTGACTCCAACTCCGACCTTTCCAAAATTTCCGACTCCGACTCCTTAACATAAAGTGAAAGAAGTTTTGCCGCCAAGAATTTTGCAGCAACTAGCACTCAATGGAAATCGTGGTACGCAGCAAGAATTCTCTGTTACAAGAAAAGTTTTATAAGAAATTGTACCGATGCAACAGGAATTCCCAACTTAGGAGTGTGATGTAATAGCAATCCAACTGGACTTCCTGAGTCGGACAAAATATCTGATTCCGACCCCTAGTGTCGTTAGGAATCCGACTCCACCAAAATGCCTCCGATGCCTTGCCACTCCGCAACTCTGAATTGGCATCGCGATATAGTAAATCAAGTCAAATTTTGAAAAGCTGTTAGAATCCATGACAAAGCGAGTACCGAAATTGTTCGTATCCTATTACTGTTTCAGGTTTAAAGAAGTATTAAATTTGCTTTGCTAGTGATAATTACTATAGCACACTATTAATATTAACTTTGATGTATAATTGTGAAATTCGCAAAGCAACTGTGTGTTATGTGCATTATATGAGATCAGCCTGAGACCTTTTGAAATTTAGTTATAACATTGGTAAATGTTTATGATGTAAAATACCAAATAAAGTATATCATTTTCTAGTNATTGTATTGCAAAGCTAGTGAAGCTCTTAATTAGTTATAATTTATCAGGGGGTCCAAAACAGCTCTCGCATCAGCACATTTTATTCCTCCCAA